>Ga0316204_10002578_pt1 | contig 40287 bp, 28 predicted proteins | sample 6monrhotite_MG_2_FD_205661 | JGI IMG/M metagenome (GOLD analysis project Ga0316204, IMG submission 205661) | Microbial mat bacterial communities from mineral coupon in-situ incubated in ocean water Damariscotta River, Maine, United States -... | ecosystem: Environmental > Aquatic > Marine >...
GTATTGCTATCGACTTCTATTGTCTTACATGCGCTAAGAAAGCCAAAAAGCATAGTCACAGGTAGTAGTTGTGTCATGAGGAAGATGCTCCAGTCAGAATTTCTAGTTTGGTTTTGCTGAACATAATGTTATGTTACAACATATCATTGCTCATAGTAAAGCCCGTTCTGTTCAATAATCGGTTGACAAAAGAGCTCCGTTTATTTTGACCAGTGAACAAACCCCAAGTAGGCGGGACATCCACCGGAGCACATCGAAATGATCGGTAATTTGCAACTTAAACAAAAATGACTGCCAAACATGAAACCGCTTATCCACGGATCAAATTTGATATCACAGAAGCTGAGTTAGAGGATGTCTATACACCTACACCGCCCCGGAAGATCAGCAATTCGTACTGCGCCACTGTAAACGAACCAGCACGTCCTTTTTGGGGCTTCTGGTTCAGCTCAAGATCACGCAGCGATTGGGCCGATTCGTTAGTCTGGGTGAAATCCCAAAGGTGATCATCACACACATTAAAAATCAGTGCCGTTCACGGGCGAAACTCAAGGACCTAAAGACTTATTTTATCTCGGGCGCGAAGGATTGCCATGTGAAGCTAATCCGACACCACCTCAATACAAAGCCTACGATGCAGCCAAAACTTCCGAATTGGCGCGGATCTGGGCACTGGAAGTAGCGACCACCAAGGAAGCGCTGCCGGATATCATCAATGTCACGCTGGAATATTTGGTCAAGGAGCGATACGAGCTGCCAGCATTCAGTGTGCTTGAGAGGATATGTCAGGCGGCCAGAGCCGACGTCAACACCCGGTATTACGATCAATTGTGTGGATTTTTAGGTACTGAAGTCGCCAGTGCATTAACGATATTCTCCGCTCTAGCACAGGGCTTAATGGTATTGGCTGGAGCACCCTGAAAAATGAATCCAAACGCCCAACCCCTCGCAATATCCATGCGTACATCCAATACCTGGAATGGCTGACATCCCTGCAAACACTTTTGCCCACGGATTTGGGGCTACCGCCGGTTAAACACCAGCAGTTTATCAACGAAGCCAAGGCCTTGGATTACGCTGAGCTTATGAAGCTCAAGCTGAATAAGCGATTTGCACTCGTCTGATTTCTGTGTTGTCTGGGACGGTCAAGGTGTATCTGGATAAACCCGATTCGGTAACAGCTTTTGATCCCGTACTGGGGAAGAACAGTGATCAGCTACTACAAATGTGCGAACAATATATGGCATTCGCAGGCAATAACTATTCATGCCTCTGCACTTGACTCAGCTCGTTCGTTATTTGTCAGCATTCCGCGCTTAGAAATGGTATTTTTCCGCTCAATTCATGGCTTGCCTGAGTTAAATGCAGAGGCATGTATTTTTATGTCACTCTATGCGGCAGCCAAACTGGAAGGTTTGAGCATAAAACGAAAAATGAACACATTTGCATTATAGAGCAGGCTCTACATTAAGGCGGTTAGGTCCGCTTTCGGGGAATTACAGGCTCTGAGAAGGGTGGATGCGTAACATCAGTTAAATAATAAAGGCACCGTATTAAATTTCCATAAAAACAGAATGAGCAAGGAAACTCATGGAATTTGCTACGAAAGTGCATGTAATTCACCTTGAAAGGGCTGGTCTCGGACACCTATATTGCGCTGTTCAGCCGGTTTATACCTTGTGGCGTCTACGAGGCGATCTATATCCTGGATGGCCTGCTCAATGACGAATCTGACTATAATCCAGACACCGTTCATGGCGATACGCAGGCGCAATCCACGCCGGTGTTTGGTCTGTGACCACATGGCCGTATTCTCGCCGTACCATGCTGAGCATTTGGGTAGGCTGGGAAGTTTTGAGCTAGATCTGACCAAGCAGGTCAAGCCCATGACTTTTGAATTGCTGGTTGATTAAGTCCTAAAATTCAATCGTTTACGTTCGAAGTGGCTAATTTCAACGCTTTTACCGGCCGGACCTCTGTTAACATTTTTTACTGAGAAAACCAATGTCATTAAGTTAACAAATAGCGGCATGGCGTTGGTGGTGAGCTTGCGAACCCCAACAGCATTACATTAAGGGAGGTTATGTCGTCGTGGCACCAAGTGGCGTGTTATAAACGCAGAAGGATGCAGAGACGCGGAGGACGCAGAAAAAAACACGAGAAACTCTGCGCTCTGTCTCTGCGACCTCCGCGTTAAATACTCGGTGGTTTTTTAAAAGTCGCGTTCCTTAAAGGCTATCCGGATAAAGAGGCTTCAGTCCGTCATCATGGTGTTGTCTGACAGCTTTCTTTTCTTGCAGGCCGTGTTTGAACACATCCCATAACGTTGCGCCGTTCCAGTTCGAGTCATCGGCAGCGTAAAGGCTTCGGTCCAGTTCACGAAGTGGTGTTTGTCCTGTTTCAATGCGTGCTGCGAGGGCGCTCAGGCTGCGCGGTGGATCATCGGGCCAATGAGCCTGACCAAGTTTCAGTAGCGCCTCGGCAGCGGCATGAGGGTTATTGTTTGCGCAGGCTTTTTCCAGTTCGCGCAGGGTGGATTTTCGATTCGGCAGGTTATGCTGTTCAGTTGCTGACATCCGGGTTCTCTGTTGCCGTTTTGCACGTCGGGCCACCAGTATCGCCAACAGCAGGGCGAAGGCGAGCAATATTCCTCCACCGGTTATTAACCAGTGCCGGTTATCCTGTACGGTTTCATGGATTGCTGATTCATTGTTATCTCCGGTTTTTGCAGCCGCTTGTGTGGCCGGTTGAGGGGAGGTTGTCTGCGCTTCGTTCGCCGCGCCGGGGGAGCCAGGCTGCACATTGAATTGCCAGGCGGGCAGGGTGGTGCTGGCGGGTTTGTCGTTGAATGTATCCCACCACTTGAGGGTGAGGGGGGCTATCTCCAGTGTGCCTTGCGCGCTGGGAATATAGGTCAATGTTCGGGTACGTATGCCATAAATGGTTTTGCCGTTGGTGCGGTTTTCCTGCGTGGGCGCCTCCGGGTAAACGCGGGCATTGGCGGGTGCGGCAATGTTCAGTTTGGGGATCTGCGAGCCGGACAGTCCTTTGGCCTGAATGGTAATGGTGCGCGAGACCGGTTCGCCGACCTTGAATTGCGGCGGGTTTTCCGTCCAGCTGTCGCCCAGTTTTATTGCTTCGGCTGGCAGCCATGGCTGAGTGGCCGCCGCAGGGCGGGGTTTGATCGTCATGTTGATAGCGTGACTGCGCACGTTGACGGGTTTGCTTGGGCTGGCAAACGGATCGTTGCCAAAGGGGCTGTTGGCGAAAAATTCATCCATGGGGCTGCGTGACCGGCGGGTACGTTGCTCTTGCGGCAAGGCGATGCGACCACGGAAGTGGGCGGGCGGAATCGACAGGTCGCCGCTTTTTTCTGCCGAGATGACGTAGTTGCGTTCGATGACGTAGTATTCGCGGCCATTGCGCACGGTGTTGTAGCTTTTTTCTTTACCCAATCGTTCGACCACGGTATTTTCCGGCTCAGGTGCGCTGAGTTCACCTCCTTGCAGACGGCCATCGTAGTAGAGCCGCACGGTGTAGGGAATCTGCTGTTGCACATAGACCGGTTTGTCGCCCGTGCCAACTTCGCTTTCGATGAATACGTGCTGTCCAGCCTGTGTTGCCGGTTGTTGCGGTGCTTCGCTGACCTCCAGTGTGATGGCGTTAGTGCGCTGGCCGCCGATCTCGATGGGTGGGATTTGCAACTGGCCATGGTGACGCGGTTGCAGTTGCACATGCCATCGCGTCTTGTCGCTGCGTCGGCCGTTGAAGATACTCACCTGGGTGCTTGTGCTGGTGCCCAGCACCTCGAAATCTTTTTCCAGCGGTGTCAGGTCCGGCTGGCCTGATGACTGGCCGTCGCTCTCAATAACCAGAGTAAAGATATCGTCGGCGTAGACCGTGTCGCGGTCAAGGTTAGCGCGCACGGCTGCTGTACCGGAGCCAGCTGCCAACAGCAGTAACAGCGCCAGCAGGGTGGCTGACCACAAGGGCTGTCGGCGAAGGTGTCGTGTTGGGTTATTTGGACGGAGGTTCACGGTATGTTCTCTATTACTGAATTTATGAAAAAGTGATTATTGATATTGGTAGATGTCCACCGTTTTATCATTCACGACAACAAGCAGCTTATCTGCTTTCAGGTAAGCAAACAAAGCAGGTCCATCTCCTTCCGCTGATTTGGGCACAATCACTTGGTCAATATTTTTATTTTTAAGGTCATAAAGTAGTATCTGTCCATTATATAAACCAAAAACAGCTTTGTTTACTGAGTCAAGATAATATGCATATTCAAGGCTGGAGTTTCCCGTGGATGGTAAGGTGATTTTATTGAGTTTCCAGTCATTTCCCTGTTTTTCGATAAAGCCAAATGTAGATTCTGTATCATCGCATTGATAAAAAACAAGTTTGTTATGGTGGACTGATTTTTTTGTTAATGGGCCAGAGAGTAAAAAGTAGGGGCTTGAACTCGAGAAAAAACTGCTGCAGGGTGATGTTGACCATAATGTACTGTCATTCTCTATTGAACGTACATTAATTTCCCCATTGTTTGTTGCTACCAACAACTGATTGTCGATAAGAGCAATATCGGACACATTACGTGATGCATACCAGATCCCAAGATACCAGGTTTCTTTCAGCTCACCATCCGGCAATGTCCAGCGCATGATGCTTTCATCATGATAGCCAGCAGTGATGTAATCATCACCATTCCTGGTCATTAACAAACCGGTCTGGTGTGCATGCCAATCCTGCCCAGGGTCTACTTGAGTGTCGCTGTCTACAGAGAATACTTTAGTACCAACGATAAAGCGTTGGTGTTTTTCCGACCAAAAAATCTCACAGTTATCAAAGCCAGTGAGTATCAATGGATAACGTTGATCAATTTTTTGGCTTTGTACATTGTAGAATTCAGTTTTTTCGTTGGAGAAAAACATAATATGGTTATTATGCCATTGTGCACGTATGGATTTATATTCGTACGGGAGTGAGTCTGGTTTATCATTGAAAATTTTATGGAATGCGAATGGCTGAGTAGTGCTCATCAGCCAATAAACTTGCTGCATATCTTCGATAAAAACGTAACGGCCATCTTCAGAAGTGTTGATCTTAAATGCGCCACCTTTAAAGGTATTTTTTAATTCCTGAATTTTAATAAAGGTGTCTGCTAGGCAGGTGTGCGGCACAAAAAATAATAAAAATACTACAACAAGTTTTATCATTATTTTAATTGCGGTTGGTGTGAAATTCATGGGTATTCTCGCTTATGATGCCACAACGTAGCCAAAATAATAGTCGCTAAACGCGTATAGCGATAATTGTTTTTTATTCATATTCAAGGCCTCCAGGCCCCAGGTAAACACTTCTAAGTCAAATTTTTCATCTTTTATTTTTTCCGCGTCTGTCGAAAATTTTATTGAACGGGGAGTTCCTGCTTTTAACTGGCGACTCATAACAGCCCAATGGTTGGGAATAAGGCTGATTGTCATGGGAACATGTCGTGATTTGGCTGAGAGAAACAAACAGACATTTTTCCCCGCCTTAAAGGCGCTTTGCGCTTTTAACAGGCTGTCTATGCTTTTGTCAGAAAAACAAGCTAGCTTGGGAGTTATTGATATTGGTAGATGTCCACGGTTTTATCATTCACGACAACAAGCAGCTTGTCCGCTTTCAGGTAAGCAAACAAAGCAGGCCCATCTCCTTCCGCTGATTTGGGTACAATCACCTGGTCAATACTTTTATTTTTAAGGTCATAAAGCAGTACCTGTCCATTATATAACCCTAAAATAGCCTTGTTCACCGAGTCAAGATAATATGCGTATTCAAGGCTGGAGTTCCCCGTGGATGGCAAGGTGATTTTATGGAGCTTCCAGTCATTTCCCTGTTTTTCGATAAAGCCAAATTTAGATTCTGCTTCATCGCACCGATAAAAAATAAGTTTGTTATGGATAATTGAATTGCCTGCTGATAAACCATTGAGCCGAAAATAAGGTTTTTTACTTGTAAAAAAACTGCTACAGGGTGATGCTGACCAAAGTACATTGCCATCCTCGATAGAGCGTGCTTCAATCTCACCATTATTTAATGCCGTCAGCAAATGATTGTCGATAAGTGCAGTATCGGATACATTGCGTGATGCATACCAGCTCCCAAGATGCCAGGTCTCTTTCAATTCACCATCCGGCAATGTCCAGCGTATGATGCGTTCATCATGATAGCCAGCAGTGATGTAATCATCACCATTCCTGGTCATTAACAACCCGGTCTGGTGTGCATGTTCCGCCTGTCTGGGGTTTTTCTGGATATTGCTATCTACAGCGAATACTTTAGTGCCAGCAATAAAGCGTTGGTGTTTTTCCGACCAAAAAATTTCACTACTAAAGCTGGATAGTATCAATGGATAACGTTGATCAATTTTTTGGCTTTGTACATTGTAAAACTCGGTTTTGTCGTCGGAGAAAAATATAATATGGTTATTATGCCATTGTGCTCGCAGGAATTTATAGTCAAAAAGGAGAGAGTCTGGTTTGTCATTGAAAATTTTATGGAATGCAAATGGCCGGGTAGTGCTCATCAGCCAATAAATTTGATGCGTATCTTTGATGAAAACATAACGACCGTCTTCAGAAGGGCTGATATCAAGGGCGCCACCTTTAAAGGTGTTTGTTAATTCCTGGATTTTAATAAAGGTGTTTGCCAAGCTGGTAATAGGCATAAAAAATATTAAAAATGCCAAAAATTTCAGTGCTGTTTTGATTGTTGTTAATGTTGGATTCATCGGTGTTCTCGCTTATGATGCCACAACGTAGCCAAAGTAATAGTCACTAAACGCGTATAGCGATAACTGTTTTTTATTCATATTAAAGGCCTCCCGGCCCCAGGTGAAAACCTCTAAATCAAATTTTTCATCTTTTATTTTGTCCACGTCTGTCGAAAAGTTTATTGAACGGGGAGTCCCGACTTTTAGCTGACGACTCATGACAACCCAATGGTTAGGAGTAAGGCTGATTGTCATGGGAGTATCCAGTGATTTGGCCGAGAGAAACAAACAGACATTTTTCCCCGTCTTAAAGGCGCTTTGAGCTTTTAACAGACTGTCTATGCTTTTGTCAAAAAACAAACTTGTATGCTGGCTTACATGTTTATAACCCGCAGCTTTAAACCAAGATTCCAGTTTGCCTGGCAGGGTAATGCCGGAAAACTTGTCTGTATCAGAATCATAGTTATAAAGAGCATTTGATGAATCGGTCAGGCTGGCCAGTGTGATCCAGTCAATACTTGCCATGTTGTCGGGGCGCGCTGCTTTTTTACAGCCTGATGAAGGTTTAATGTGTAAGTCATTAATTTTGGTTTCTCCGTACAGGTATAACTCAATGACCGACTTCACATAAAGTGCCGGACAATCCTTGGCCAGACAATAAAAAAATACGGCTGGTCCGCATAAGCTTGTGCCCGCCTGCTTGATTGTCCACGGCCTAACTATTCTGGTACCTAAATGTTCGATTATTTTTGTTACAGCGCCTTTGCCATTATTTTCACCACTAAAAGCGGGCATAAAATTCGCTGCACTGCTTAATTTAACAAATTGAGAAATCAGCAGTTTGGCGCTGGTTAAATCCCGGTTAATAATATGAGTTGCCGAAGGTATAAGAGTGCTGTTAGTGCTTTTAAACGATGATGATATTTGCAGTTTTGACATTGTTAATCCCTTGCTGTCAGTTTTTGGTAAAAGCATAGTAATTGTTATTTTAAAGCGACTTAAAGGTTAAGCTTCCAGGTAGGTCCAATCTCTGGGAGAGGAGGTAGAGTCAACAGTCTTTGCTGATGGTATTCACCAGGGCTGCGCACTGCCGGTGCCTTTACGTTGTGCCCGCCGTTGATATTGATATTGAAATTTGCGCCGCAGCAGGCCTCCGGGGTCGTCAGGGATGCGCCGCAGCCATTGTTCGGCCGCCATTTGTTCTTCGCTGCTGAGAGTCTGGGCGCGGGTTGGTGAGTCGTCCGCCTGCGCTGTTTGTTGTTCAGGTGGTGACGGCGGGTCGTTGTTTTCCGATTGCTTCTCTGTCGACTTTTCACTGGCGGTGCCTGCGGTCCGTTCCTGTTCTTTCGATGCGTCATCGGCCTGTTCTTCTTCGAGTGCTTTGGCGGCATCGGCAAAGGTATTTTCGCCACTGTCTTGCGAGGTTTCCTCCTGTTGGTCGTTCTTGTCCTGTTGTGACTGCTCGTCTGATGCGGACTGATTGTCCTGTGCGGATTGTTCGCCTGATCCGGCCTGTTGTTGATCCTGACTGGAAGATTCGCTTTGCTGGCTTTTCTCGCTGTCGCCTTCATTACCTTCTTCAGTCTGTTGCTTCTGCGGCTGATCGCTTTGTTGCTGTTGCTGACGCAGCAGGGCTTCAATCGCAGCCTTGTTGGCCTGCGCGTCTTCCATTCCGGGTGCTGACTTCAGCGCGTCGTTGTAGGCAGCAATGGCTTCCTCATAGCGTCCGAGTTTCGCCAGTGCGTTGCCGCGATCATAATCGGCAATGGTGCCGCTGGCCTGCGAATAGGCTTCCAGTGCCTGTTCATAGTTACCGCGTCGGTATTCGGCGCTGCCGCGCAGCAGCGGGTCTTTTGCCACTTGACTGGCGCGCGGGTAATCCTTTTCTGCCAGGGCTTTGCTGGCCTGCTGGTCAGGGCGTTGCCAGAGGTCGTCCCAACCCAGGGCCATGGCCGGTTGCGGCGGCAACAGCACACCGACCACCAGCACCACGCTCAGCAGCCAACCACGGCGGAAGGCCAGTGCCGCCAGCGGCAGCAGTAACACCGCCAGCCAGGGCCCGCGTGATTGCCAGTCTTGTCCTTGCAGATCATCGGTGATGGGGTTTTCGGTATCAATGACGGTGTCGTTGCTCAGCAAGGTCGTGATGTCATCCCCGTTACCGTTGAAACGGCGGTAGTGCCCGCCACCAGCCTCAGCTACGGCTTTGAGTGCGCGGGTTTCCAGTGGCGGCAGGATGAGTTGGTCGTCTTGCGTGCGCAGCAGTTGTCCCTGTGCATTGGTCAACGGCTCGGGGTTTTCTGTGCCGACGCCGAGTACCGATACACGGTAGCCCTTGCTGTGTAATGTTTCGGCAACGTCGCGAGCCTTGTCACCGCTTACGCCATCGGCTAGCAGCAGAATCTGGCCATGACTCAGGCCCGCCTGTTGCAGCAGTTCTCCCGCCTGTTGCAGACCGAGGTCGGCACGGCTGCCCTGCACCGGCATCAGTTCCGGGTCGAGGGAGTTGAGCAGGGCACGAATGGTATCTGCGTCGCGGGTCAGCGGGGTGACGGTGAAGGCATCACCGGCAAATACCACCAGCCCGGTTTGTCCTTCCTCGTTATGGCCGAGGATGTCTTCGATCTTGAAGCGGGCCCGCGCCAGCCGCGAGGGCTTGAGGTCATGGTTAAGCATGGAACGTGATAGGTCGAGCACGATGACCTGCGCTGCGCTGGTCTGAAACAGCGGCCGTGGCTGTTTTTCCCATACCGGATTGGCGAGTGCAAGCGTGGCGATCAGCCAGCCGAGGCCGGTCAGCCATAACAGGAAATGGCTGACGGGTTGCGTCTGCCCCATCAGCAGCAGAGATTGCAGGCGGGCATCGATGATGCGAGTCCACGGGTTGTTGTCTGCCGTTGCGTGCCGCAGACGCCACACCAGCAGCGCCAGCGGGATCAGGGCCAGCAGCCACAGGGGCTGGAGGAAATGCAATTGCTCAGGCATGGGATACCTCGTTGCGGGCGCGTACTGCCGCGCGTCCACGCAGGACGGCGGCCAGGGCAATCAGCACGCTGAGCAGCAGCGCGGCGCCCAGTGGCCAGAAATAGAGTTCGTTGACCGGGCGCCAGGTCTGTTTGTCTTCGGAGACCGGTTCGATGCGATCCAGCAGGTCGTAGATTTTCGCCAGCTGGGTGGTATCGCGGGCGCGGAAGTAGCGTCCTCCAGTTTTTTCGGCGATGGCTTTGAGATTGTCCTCATCGAGATCGTCTGCCGCCACCCGCCGCACCCCGAAGGGCGTCTGTATCAGCATTTCGCCACTACCGATGCCGATGGCATAGATGCGCACGTCTTCGCGGGCAGCCAGGTCGGCGGCCTTGAGTGGATCAACGTTACCGGCAGTGTTGGCGCCGTCGGTGAGCAGGATCAGCACCCGGTTGCTGGCCGGTTCTTTGCGCAGGCGCTTGATGGCCAGGCCGATGGCGTCACCGATGGCGGTCTGTTGACCGGCCAGACCGATCTGCGCCTCATCCAGCAGAGTGCGCACAGTCTCGCGGTCGAAGGTCAGCGGTGCTTGCAGGTAGGCCTCGTCGCCGAACAGGATCAGGCCGATGCGGTCGCCCTTGCGTTGTTCGATGAAATCACCGGCGACGAATTTGACGGCGGTCAGGCGGCTCCGTTGGTGGCCACGGACCTGCATGTCCTCATTTTGCATGGAGCCGGAGATATCCATTGCCAGCATCAGGCTGCGCCCGCTGACCGGCAGATGTACGCTCTCGCCGATCAGTTGCGGGCGTGCTACCGCCAGTACCAGTAGCAGCCAGGCAAGTATCGCCAACAGCAGTCGCCAACGGGAGCGTTGACGGGTGTGTATTTGCAGGTTGTCTTGCAAGGCCGCATAAAAGGGAAGGCGCAGTGTCGCCGGGGCAACGCCGGGTGCACGCGGTAACAGCAGCGCGAGCAACGGTAGGGGCAGGGCGGCGAACAGCCAGGGCCAGAGGAATTCGATGTTCATTATCAGCGTCCCGTGTTCTTTTTTATCCACTCGCGCAGCAGGGTGTTCAGCGCTGCCAGATCAACATCGGCAGGCAGGGTGGGTTGATAGGGGCCGGTGGCCAGCACCTGACCGGGGCCATGACTGAAACGGCCATCGCCGCCGGAATGGTCGAGAAAGCGTAGCCAGTCGCTGCCGGTGAGGGCAGCAACCTGCTGGCGGGGAAAGCGCATCAGTGCCAGACGCCGCAGCAGAGTGGAAAGCTTCGTTATCGCTTCCGGGGTCACATCATCGGGCTGGCGGGTCAGTGCGTCGAGCATGGCAAACAGGTGCTGGCGTTGACGGTGCAGGCGGTAGTGGCGCAGGGCGATACGGATGCTCCACACCAGCAGCACCAGCACGAGTACGGCGAGCACCCACCAGCCAGGGGCTGGCGGCCACCAGCCGGGCCCGGCTGGCAGGTGAATGTCACGCAGTTGCAGTGCGGATTGCTCGGCCGGGTTCATGCGGCGTTCTCCTGTGCCGATCGTGCCGCCGTGGCACCAAAACGGCTGCGCAGGACGCTGGCGACGTCGTCATTAGTAGACAGTTGCAATAGAGGAATGGCCCGACTGCGCATGAGATCCTGCAGTGCCTGATGGTGCTGGCTGAAGAAATCACTGTAGGCTTTTCGCGCTGTGGCGGAGCGGGTGTCGAGAACGCCGGTGTTTCGACCGTCGCTGACGCCGTAACATGCCGGGGGCGGGGGGGCGAGTTCCAGTGCATCGACCAGTTGGATGGCGATCAGGTCATTGTGTTGGCGCAATTGTGTCAAGTGTTTGCCGGTTTCCTCGTCGGTGCCGTAATAGTCGCTGAGCAGAAAGATCAGACTGCCGGGTCGGCTGACTCGGCGCAGGCGGCTCAGCGCGGTATTCAGTCCCTGGGGGTGTGGTGGCTGCTGGAGGTTTTCCAGCGGGTCGCTTTGCGCCACCAGCTGACGGATCAGACGCAGCACGCCGTGTTTGCCGCCGCGCGGCGGCAGTTCATGATGATCACCATTGAACAGCAGGGCGCCGACGCGGTCGCCGTGGGCGACGGCCGCCCAGGCAATCAGGCTGGCGGCGCGTGCGGCGATCACCGATTTAAGCGCCCCCTGGCTGGCGAAAAACATACTGGGATTCAAATCCACGCACAACACCACCGGGCGTTCACGCTCTTCCTGGTAGAGTTTGGTGTGCGGTCTGCCGGTGCGTGCAGTGACCCGCCAGTCCATATTGCGGATGTCGTCGCCGGGCTGGTAAATGCGTGATTCCTGATAATCCATGCCACGCCCGCGAAAGCGCGAGGCATGACCGCCCGCGAGCTGCGCCAGTGCCGCCTGTTTACGGTCGAGACTGAGCTTGCGGGCCTGCTGGCGCAAGGCGATAAGTTCGTTAAGGCTGGGCCGGGTGGCAGAGTTAAGAGCGGTATCAATGGCCGTATCCGTAACAGGCTGGTGACGGCCTGGCAGGAATCGCTCGAAAAATCGCATCTCAGGCGACCGGGATCAGTTTCAGCAGTTCGCCGATCACATCATCGGCGGTCATACCTTCGGCCTCGGCTTCGAAGGAAATCAACACCCGGTGGCGCAACACATCGAAGGCCACTGCCTGTACATCGGCCGGTGACACGTAATCACGCCCTTCCAGCCAGGCATGGGCGCGGGCGCAGCGGTCGAGGGCAATAGTGGCGCGAGGGCTGGCACCATAACTCACCCAGCGGGCCAGCGCCGCACTGTAGGGTGCCGGGTCGCGACTGGCCAGTACCAGCTGCACCAGATAGGCCTCCACCGGCTCAGCCATGTGAATGTGCAACACTTCCTGTCGGGCAGCCAGTATCTGTGCTTTGCTCAGCATCACCTCGGAGGTCGCCGGGGCAGTGTCGTCGTGTCCGGCCTGTTCGCGAGCCAGTTTCAGAATGGCGTGTTCCGCCTGCACATCGGGGTAGCCGATGCGGACATGCATGAGGAAACGATCCAGCTGCGCCTCGGGCAGGGCATAGGTGCCTTCCTGCTCGATGGGGTTCTGCGTGGCCATGACCAGAAACGGGCGCGGTAGGGGATAGGTGTGTCGGCCGACGGTGATCTGCTTTTCACCCATCGCTTCCAGCAGCGCCGATTGCACCTTGGCCGGAGCGCGGTTGATTTCGTCGGCAAGAATCAGGTTGTGGAACAGTGGCCCCTGCTGGAAGTGAAAATCACCAGTCTCCGGGCGGTAGATATCGGTGCCGGTGAGGTCACTGGGCAGCAGATCCGGGGTGAATTGCAGGCGGTGAAAATCACCTTCCAGCACGGCGGCCAGTTCTTTGATGGCGGTGGTTTTGGCCAGACCCGGCGCGCCTTCCACCAGCAGATGGCCGTCGGCCAGCAATGCGATCAGCAGACGTTCGACCAGCGCCTGCTGGCCGATGATGCGTTCCTGCAGGTGCTGGCGAACCTGGCGAAATGTCGGACAGGCCGCGCTGCTGTTGGCTTCTGTGGCGACCGGGGCAATATTTACAGTCATATTTCAGGTTCCTTTTTTAAGTGCCAAACCAGGAGGCAGCAAACTCCCGTTTTTAGGCTGCATTATTGTTTTTACGCTTTCTTCCCCTGAGGGAAGAGGGCAGGAATGAGGAGCGACAGGCAGTTAACTGCTCTATGTCTTACCCTTTCTCCTGATCTGTTCTTATTTTAACGAATCGTCAAGTGCATCATAATATCCTGCCGGGTTTTCATCGACCGCACTCAGCCTCTGCCGGGTGTCATTTGCAGAAAGTGACTTGAGGGCAGGTTCCATTTTTTCCAAGGGACTTGACCACAAATGGCATTGAGGGTTCAGCGGTGCAGATTCTGTTTGAACGAGTCGGTAATTTCCAGTTCTTCCATGAAAACCAACAACAAGTAGGTGGCTGGCAATCCGGTGTTGTTGTTCCCTTCGGCAATAATTACGAATTTCAGTTCCGTCAGCAAGCCTTTGGCCACTTCGAGCTGTTGACGAGCCCATCAATGTGCGCCGAAAAGCAGCCGATACGTGCTGAGTTCGGTTTATATCTGGCAGTTGTCGTTACGTTGCAACAATAATCCTGATGGCATCAAGGCGTACGGTTGCTGCGGAGAGTGCCATTCTGATCGCTTCCCGCTGGCCTTCAAAAAACTGAATTTCCTCTTCACGCACATTCGGATTGTGCGCCTTTAATGCTTGCAAACGCTCTATTTCAGTTTCAAGAGTAATCATTGCCTGTTGGCGGGCTTTGGCAATCAGCTGGGGTTTTTTCTCGTTTGCCAGGCGTTCACCGGCTTCAACCATTGCCTTGATTTCACTGGTTTGTGAGCGCACAACATTTTTTGCAGTATCGGTATCAACGGGGATCAGCAACTGGTTGATCAGTTCATGGCGTAGTGTGCTGCTGATATTTTTTCCATGTTGATCCGTGACCAGGTGAATGGTGGTCGGCGGCAGGTAGCGTTTTGATTGCAACTCTTTTTGTGCGACAGGCTCCAGCACGTATACACACTCCAGATAAATTGTGCCTGCACTCAGTCCGGGGTGTTTGATAGCGATCAGGGCGGTATTGCCGGTTTCGTTACTGAGCACCAGTTCCAGGGCTCCCGTGGCAATGGGGTGTTCCCAGGTAATGAATTGCATGTCTTCATTTGACAGGGCAAGGTCTCTGTCAAAAGTGACTTTCATGCCGTCATTTTCAAGCCCGGGGTAGTGTGTATGCATGTGCTCTCCGGGTTTTACAATATAACAATCGGTACTGTGAATTTCCGTATCAACACCAAAACAATCGAACACATTATCGAGATAATCTTCTATCGCTGTGTTCGCATCTTCCTTGCGGGCCTTTTCCTGCAAGGCATGGGCAATCGTTGGCAAACAGGAATTGTATTCCAGTAAAATATCGCGGCCTTTGTGCAGTTGATCATTGAGTGTTTTTGCGAGTTCTTGTGTGGAACTGATTAACGCCTGATGCGTGTCGGTTTTTCCGTCGGTCTTTCCAAATGAAGCAAGTGCCGTCAGTAGTTCCTCTTTATAGGTTGCAAACACACTGGCACCCGCAGGGCTGGTATGTTCAAAAGCAGACAGCCCTTGTTGATACCAGTCGAACAACAATGACTGTGGGCTATGAGTAAAGTGGGGCACATGAATCTGGATAATATCGGTTTGACCAATACGGTCTAACCGGCCGATACGCTGTTCCAGCAAATCAGGGTTCAGGGGTAAATCAAACAACACCAGGTGATGCGAAAACTGGAAATTCCGGCCTTCACTGCCGATCTCGGAGCAAATCAGCATTTGCCCGCCGTTTTCGGTGTCGGCAAAATAGGCCGCCGCGCGGTCACGTTCAATGATGCTGAGTTGTTCATGGAATACGGGTACATGTGTACCTGTTTTTGCTTTAATGGCTTGCGCGATATCCAGAGCCGTTTTTGTATTGGCGGCAATGACCAGCATTTTTTGTGGTTTGAGTGCGTTGAGGGTTTCAATCAACCACGCCACTCTGGGGTCAAAAGTTGTCCATATCGGGAGATGTGGATTGTTCCGGGTGAGTTGTTCAGGGCAGAGCAGGTCTTTTACGCTGGACAGGGTTATCGGGGTATCACCGGCTGCAAAGTCTTTATAGGCATCGGCATACTCTTCAGGTAGCGGCAGTGGACAGGCATTTACTTGTCGTGCAGGAAAGCCTTTTACTGTGGCACGCGTGTTACGAAAGAGCACACGGCCGGTACCGTGCCGGTCGAGCAGTCTGTCAATGAGCTGTTGTTTGATTTTTTCTGCGTCATCGCTATTTTCAGAAACAAGCGAATCGATTAATAACAAATTTTCAGTTTCTGACAGCGTTGTCCGCAGTGTGTCGAGCGTTTGTGCAGACAGTTTATGGTTATTGTTTTTCGGGTTGTTCTCTGAGTTACCTGCTGAATTCAGTAATGCTTCCACAGCTTCGGCCACGGGACGGTAATTGGCTTCTTCCTGCACAAAAGATTCAAAGTCGGGGAAACGGTCCGGGTCCAGCAAACGCAAACGTGCAAAGTGGCTTTCTTTACCCAGTTGTTCCGGCGTTGCTGTTAACAAAAGTACACCTTTTGTTTTTTCCGCCAGGGCTTCTATGAGTTGATATTCTTCACTACTTTGTGTGGGTGACCATTGCAAATGATGCGCTTCATCCACCACCAGAAAATCCCACTCACCGGCGAGCACTTGTTGCTGACGTTTATGGCTTTTACACAAAAAATCCAGGCTGCATAAAATGAGTTGTTCGGAATAAAAGGGGTTTTCCTCTTCTGTTGAATCACCTTCTTCAATTCCCGCACAACGTTCCTCATCAAACACACTGAAACGAAGATTAAAACGTCGTAACATTTCTACCAGCCATTGATGTACCAGCGCTTCCGGTACCACGATCAATACACGTCTGGCGCGTTCGGTTAATAATTGCTGGTGCAGTATCAAACCGGCTTCAATGGTTTTCCCCAGACCCACTTCATCGGCTAACAACACACGTGGTGCATAACGCTTGGCCACTTCATGGGCGATAAACAACTGGTGAGGAATCAGACTGGTACGCACACCCGTCAAACCATACAGATCAGAGTGTGCCAAACGGTTGGTGTGTTGCAGGGTCTGATAACGCAACTCAAACCATTTACTGGCATCAATCTGTGCCGCCAGTAATCGTTCCCGTGGCCGGTTCAATTGAATGCAATGATCCAGCTGCCCCTCGGGCCAAACCGTTGTTTCTCCCCCGGCTGTTTTTCCACGGTAAAACAACAGTCCGTCCTGCTCTTCTACCGAACTGACACGCAGGATTTCATTTTGCTGATTCTGAATGGTATCGCCGGGAGCAAATACCACACGGGTGAGGGGGGCGGTCTGACGGGCGTAGGTGCGCTGTTCACCCGTGGCAGGAAAAAAAATGCTGATGGTGCGGTGTTCTGTAGCGAGCACGATGCCCAGTCCCATGTCCAGTTCGGTATCACTGATCCAGCGTTGTCCGGGGGCGATCTCATGCATGTGTCGGTTCTCTGTGGCAGGTCGGGAATGGCTCCCGGCTGCGAAATTTCGTTATCAAAAGGCGGCGTATGTTAGAGGAATTTCGCTAGTATTCCTATGCTTTCGCCAATAGCCTTTTACCCATCGGGCACGTGCAGACCATCGCCTAACCTGACATTGTTGCCCCTAGCTTTCTAAATCCTGACAAGGATGATGTGGTTCTTCTGGCTATTGAAATGGAACGACCGGCAACGTTTACTGGTTTGAATGTCACCGTTAAAACTAGCATCACAAAATTTGAGGGCTATGCTTTGAATAGGGTTGTATCTTTATTAACCAGATGAGGAGGGTTTAAAATGGACGATACCTGGGTCTTAGTGGCAAATGCCAGTGAAGCATGTTTGTACGCAACCAAAAAGCTGGGAGAAGAAATGTCCATTCTCAAGGATTTTTCTCACCCGGAGAGTCGAGCGAAAGGTGCGGCACTTGCCTCAGATCGGCCGGGATTTAGCCAGGGTAAGGGAAACAACATGGGAACAAGAGGTGATCCTGAAAGTCCCAAAAACTTCGAAGCCGAACGATTTGCCAACGAACTTGCCCATGAGCTGGATAAAGGCCGTACAGCTAATGCGTTTCATCGCCTGGTACTGGTGGCGACCCCGCATTTTCAAGGCTTGCTGAAGTCACGTCTTGATGACCATACCCGGGCCATGGTGGTGAACAATATTAACAAGGATTTTACTGCTTACAATGTGCACGAGTTGCCTGAGCGCCTGAAAGGATGCCTTTAGCTAAGCATTGTTTCATGGTTGTCGATCGACATTAAAAAATTTATTGATTGATCGTTATTCTTATGCGCATTAACAAAGGACTGGATTTACCGATCACAGGTATCCCGCAACAGGTGATTGAAGAAAAGCCTGTCGCGGAAGTTGCCGTGCTTGGCCCGGATTATGTTGGCATGCACCCACCTTCTATCTCCTCAAAGTATAGAAGGTCTCAAGCATAAAATCAGCTATTGGTACGGTGCATGCAGCCTGGATGAAATATTTTATATGGAAGAGTTTAATGATCTGCAGGAAGCATTTGATAATTTCAACTGGTGTGTGGCTCTGTCAGATCCTAAGCCAGGGTATATTCATCAGGTACTCTATGAACGTTACCTAAAAGATCATGCATCACCTGAAGATTGTGAATGTTACATCTGCGGCTCACCGATGATGATGGACGCGGTAAACAATATGCTGAAAAGAACTAGGCGTGAATGAAGAGAATATCTTCTTTGACGATTTTAGTGCCTAGCGATCTCAGTTTTAGCCAGATTTTTATCTTACAAAAAGCGAGATGGACCATCAGGTAATATATGACTCTGGCTTTTTGTTCAAACCGTTCAACAAATTGCTACCCTTGACGGATCGATTGACGGTGTGATCAAAATACCAGTAGATCAAGTCATTTTTCTGGCTGAGGGCTTTTTCTTAAATCGTATTGTCGAAAATAAGCACACCTGATTCATCCTTCAGCGCTTTCCAGAAATCTTTAGAGATATAATCCCTTTTGGACAAAAAACACTCACTTGGTCATGGCTAATGTGTCCATCCAGCATTTCTGACAGCCCGATGCTGTCGTGGCGTTGAACGAAGTGAGCCAAATAATCGATATTCAGTACGGATGTATAGTGCCAATGCTGCAGGCGGATAGTGGTACGAACTTCTTCCAAAAAACAACAATTTTCCAGGTTGATCTGTGAGTTCTTCTATGGCTGTTGTAATACATAGTCATTTGTTTCTTCTGTAAAGGCAGGAGCAATATGAATGAAAGTGAAGTATTTCCCCAACCAAGAGCAACAATAGAGAGTGATTGACATAAATATAAGAGAATCCTGATATCCTCATAACTTGTTGGCTGTATTAAGGTAATATTTGTGATTGTGACGGCTGGGTTGACTGATATACTGATTTTCGTGGAAAACTGGCATGAATAATATGTGTCAAAGTGACGTATTTGATTGCGTCAGTTTGACGCCTGCTTAATGTTGGCTAAGCGCTATTTTGGACATAGATCATTGGGGGAAATATGGAGCTAATACAAATAGATGATGTGAGAAAACAGATCATCGAATTAAAGAAGCTAATTAGAATTGTTGATCCCAATTCGCACGTGACTCTCACGGGTGATAACGTTCGTGAGGTTGATTTTAAATTCTCGTCGGATATGGAATACGTTGAACCCAGCAATGATGTTGGTTTATCTTTTGCAACCAATATGAAAAAGTTTAAAAAGCTTATTAAGTCGAAAGTACGTTTTCATGAAGAGGTTGATATTTATACAATTGATAAGTCTATGTTGATAATAGATGGACTAAAAATAGTTCATGATCGTCCAGGGCATGCTAGTTTAACGGTCACTAAAAAAATGAGAGTTCCGGACCTTATTAAAAAACTGAAAAAAATTGCTGGAAATATGGATAAAATTGGCCGTATGAGGATAGCCCCATGAAAAACATACATCAGCCTATTATAGAGATAATGGAATACTATGCAAAAGAGCTTGATAATAAAAAAGTACAAGAGATCCTACAAAAAGAATCCATTGATACAGAGCTTGAAGCAAAGGAAATTTTAAATTTTTTGGACTCAATGTGTGAACAGATTGCAGTAGATTCGAAGTCCAATATCGTTGTTTTACGTCAGCCCATTCACACAACGGACGCAGAGAAAGTCTGTGACGTTATGGAGGATTTTATTGAAGAGCTAGGGTATGGGCATTTGACTAATTAATTCGATAGTGCCCTAATCACCGAGGTCAGAGTCATTGATTTTTTGTGTTGCCTGACATTCCATGGCATGTTGTGCAACGTGGAAATAACCAACAAGCTTGTTTCTTTAACGAAGATGATTACCAAGTTTATCTGGATAATCTCAAGATTTACAGCAGAAAATACAAAGTTGCTGTACATAGCTACGTGCTGATGATCAACCATGTTCATTTACTAATGACGCCAGAAACAGAATACGGTACGAGTCAATTGATGTAATCACTAGGGCATTATTATGTTCGTTATATTAATCAAACCTATGATAGAGCAAGTGCCTTGTGAGAAGGGTGATACAAGTCAGCGCTGGTAGACAGTGATAACTACTTTCTCATTGTGAGTCGCTATATTGGAATCAACGGGGTCAGAGTAATTGATCTTCTGTGTTACCTGACATCCCACAGCATGTTGTGCAACGTGGAAATAACAAACAAGTTTTCTTCTTTAACGACGATGATCACAAGGTTTACCTGGATAAACTCAAGGTTTATAGCAGAAAATACAAAATCGCTGTACATAGCTCTTGAAGAGATACGTTATTCAATTAATAAAGCATGGGTGTGGGTGACGGACGGTTTAAGCAACAAGTTGAAAAAAAACCGGAAGGCGAGCATCATCTAATGCTAGAGGGGTGATAGGTGATCAGAGAGATATAGAGCAAGAAAAGAAAACCAATTACTCTGACCCCATTGATATTCCAACCCCATTGATATTCAGTGCTGGCCTGTTGCGTGAAATAGAGCATGGCTGTCTATTAATGTTAGAGGGATGATAGGAAATCAGAGCGATATAGGACAAGAAAATAAAATCATTGACTCGGGGGCCCTATTGATTACAGGTTTTGAACGCCGAAACTTGAGTTAAAGAGAATAAAAAAGCCCGACATTGCCGGGCTTTTTTATTTATAGGTTTAGATTTTGGAATTCAGAATGATTTGGTATTCACAATTCAAGATCTGGCTCTGCTGCATTTTTGTTTCACCTCTCTTGTTCATGTGTCTCCTTTTTCATTTTTTACCACAATTTTGCTGCTTCTATACGCATAACCCAGAATCCCATTGACAATTAAGACCCCACATCACTTTGTGTTTTTCAGTGACCTGGGGTCATTTTAGTATTACTTTACTGCCTGACTGCCAGAATTATTCCCAGGTCTTGTAACGAAGAGGGGCCGGCCGCATCCTGCCCATGCAGACGTAGAACCATCAATTTGCCATCGGCGGAGACGAAGCCCCGCACATTGACATCATCTATCCCATCATTCAGCGCCATGGTGATTGCACCGTTGCTTGAGGTGGTTACTGCGAGAGTCGTGCTGCCTCCCTCGTCGTCAACGATTGCTGCCACTTCCGCGATATCACTGCTGCGTTCAAAGCCGGCATCCTGGCCGTTGACGATGGCGCTATCGGCGGCGCTGTTGATGGTCAGGCGAGAGTCGGTGCTGGAGGTGAACAGCTCGGTCGCGCCGTTGCCCTGAAAACTGGCAATAAGCGGAAAGAGTCGATAGACGGCATCTGAAAGATTGGGCGTAGCAGTAGCCAGTTTGGTGCCTACTGTTATCAGTTGATTAGAGGTGACGATAGTGGCGGGAGTGCCGCCATCATCGGTCGTTGCAGCATCAATGGTGACAAAGAGCGTGCCGTCGTCACTGACAAAGCCATCTTCAACCTCTCCGCCGCCAAAATCCATATTCAGCGCACCTACAGCGCTGATACTGTAACTGGCAGCGAATGGATCGGGGTCATCAGCGGTATCTAACGTGAGCGCAACGTTGGGAGAGGTGGTGCGGGTGATGTTGACATAGTTAAAGGCATTGGCCAACGCCGATAGTGCGCCGCTGCCGTCGAAGCTGACGATGCCCACCTCGGAGTCGAGATCAGTGGCCACTGGAGTGGTACTCACTTCAACATTCATGGTCACTATTCCATAATCACCACTCAGGCTGGCGTTGCTCATGCCGCTGCCCAGTTTTAGCAAAACGTCCATGCTCAAAAATACTTCATCGCCGGAGCGGGCATTGGGGTCAACCGCATCTTTTACACCATCGGCATCTGTATCGGTTGTTTCGTAACGTACAGCTGCTTCGCGGAATGCCGCGATCTTGACGTTCCCGTTGCCAGTATCGGTGACAATATAGGTGCCCCCAGGCCAGCGCCAGCCGAAGTCGGGGCCATTGGGATCGGTCATCAGATCCACCGTTTCAAGTTCCTCCTCAAACGGAAACGGCACCTGGATATTGCCATCGCTATTAATGGTCGCATCGAAAGTCTCGCCATCACCGGCCCCGATACCGGCCTCGTGGTAGATAGATGTGCTGTTCATATCAGTGGTGAAATTGGTGAAGAAATCCTCAAAAGCACCATCAGCAATGGTCAGGTCGCCGTTACCGTCGTCGGTTATGGTGATGGTCTCAACGCCAGCATCCATACCGAAGGTCCCCACCTGTATACCATCAGAATCATGCAGTCCCAATCCGAATGTGGCGAGCCTCCAGGTGCCATCCACTGTTGTGCCATCGCCCGGCGTGCTGTTGATTACAGCCACCTCGTTATCCACAAGCTGCCCCACTTCGGCTTCAAGCTGGGCCAACATGGTGGTCATATCAGCGGTAGCGGTCAGATCAAATTCCTCAACCTGGCCTCTCAGGGCAACCACCTCGTTGACGGCCAACGTATCAAGCGCGGTGCCGTCATCGATAAATTTCTGCAAAATATATTCGCTGATGGGGGTGATATCGACACTCTGCTCAACCACCATGGCGCTCATGACATTACCGGGACCGGTACCGTTACCGGTGATTCGTACGATCAGATCACCGGAAAAACTGACGCCGGAGGGCAGCGCCAAACTGTAATCCCCGGTGATTGAAGTGAGGGTGGAGGCGAGAACGCTACCCACCTGGTTGCCGTTGTCATCAATGCGGATCAGTTCCACTGTCGCTCCGCCCACCGGCTGTAAGCCGGTAATCGTGGCCGATACTGATGGAATCAGAAAATCAATGGCAGCTACCATGATGGAACGTTGTTCAAGCAAAGCAACCATGCCACTGGGGGCAAGAGCTGTGCCTCCAATGTTCATAGTCTGCGGCGCCCCATCGCCATTACTACTACTACCACCACATCCTGTTAAGACGAGGAAAACCGCTAAAATGGCACTTTTAAGTGCGATTGATGCAGCCTTCACAAAAGCTGGTTTCATAACTTACCTCCTTGGTTTACGTAAAAAATGAAATGTTCCTAGATATCACTTTTCAGGCCATCGCGTTCAGCTAACGCCAAGCTAAACGCACTTTTTGCGCATTGGCTTGAGCTTTTTGGCCGCGTAAGTAAGGGGAATCTCTCCCCAAACTTCTCACAGAACCGTACGTGAACCTCTTGACTCATACGGCTCTTATCGTTCGGTCAAGCATGTAGCAAACTCCGATGTATAAATTTTCGAAAATATAGATTTTTAACTTACGGATAAATAAAAAATTATGATTTTTCTGGTTTTGCTTTTCGCAGACAAGATCCTAGTTGATACACCAGAAAGATCAATTCCGATGGGAAGAACGCAGCATAATATTGAAATCAGTGGGGTGTGCGGCCGAGCAAGGTCGATAATTCCAGCGGGTGAAAATCCCGTCCCGGCAAGGTAGGTCAGCCACCGGGTAGCAAACATCGGGCAGGCGGAGGTGACTCCAAATGTTAAGCACGGCGGGCGCAAAGCAGCAGGCCGTAAGCGAAAGTTGAAGTGATTTAGGCTCGTAAGGACTCTACACAAGCAAGGCGACAGGGTACCTCTCCTGGAAGTCATCATTCTATGATGCGTATGACAAGTCTCATAAAGCTGCTTCGGGGTTGTAAAGCATGTCATGTTGACCATTATGAATTATCGGCAACTTGGGAGATCTTGAATGGTCTTTCAGGAACAGAGTAGGTTGAACAAGTGATAATAAAACGAGAACAACTGATGCGGCTCAAGAAGCCGGATGATGGCGTAGTACCTGTGAAAGCGTGTAATGCGACTGGAGGAAAGGCCATCACGACAAATAACAGCGTTGCGAGGACACACGTATATGCCCAGTAATAGAGAAAACGTGGAAACAAAACTGCAGCGCATAGCCTTAAAAACCAGCAAAGACAAAGACTGTCAATTCACCAGTTTATTTCATTTTATGAACGAAGAATTATTGCTGGAATATTTCACACAGCTAAAAGGAAACGCTGAATCAACGGGGTCAGAGTCATTGATTTTCTGTGTTACCTGATATCCCATAGCATGTTGTGCAACGTGGAAATAACAAACAAGTTTGCTTCTTTAACGACGATGATCATAGGGTGTATCTGGGTAAGCTCAAGGTTTATAGCAGAAAATATAAAATCGCTGTACATTGCTCTTGAAGAGATGTGTGATTCAATTAATAAAGCATGGGTGTTGGGTGACAGATGGTTTAAGCAACAAATTGAAAATAAAATCGGAAGGCGATCATCCTTTAATGCTAGAGAGGGTGATAAGAAATCAGAGAGATATCGAGCAAGAAAAGAAAATCATTGACTCTGACCCCGTTGATTGCTGACCCGGTTGATTGCTGACCCGGTTGATTGACCCCGTTGATTCGGACCCCGTTGATTCGGGCTCTACGCCGTCAAACAACACGTGATGGAACTACTGCATAAGTGATTAAATCGTCACAGTGGGCAGCGGAGTTTTACTTGGGCGCGACTTAAACACTATCTCACCTTCAACCCTTTGCCAACACCTGAGTGTTGTGCAAAGAAAGCACTAACGAAGGTTTGGTGGTAGCGTCGTGAAGTCTTTGTTAACTGCGAAAGCGAGTACAATCGAGGAGCCCCGTGAGGGAAAACTTCATGCGGGGATCTTTGCGGGGGGGGAGGGGCTGAGAAATTGGCGTTCCTACCGTGACTGTGTTTTTAAAATGGCCAGTTACGACCTTTTCGGACCTTTGCTAAAGTGCAGGACAATTTTACATATTTCATTCAATGTATTTTCGCTCTACGTTGACATTTCAATTAACTATACCTGATTACCCACAATTCTCAGCCATCTCTCGTCCAAGCACTATAATCATGTTGTAGGGTTTAGACACGAGAGGATAGACGGATGAAAAATGCTATTCAATATTAGCCTCAAACGGCAGCTTGGTGTGTCTTACACTACCGCTTGGAGCATGAAACAGAAAATCATGCAGGTTATGAAGGAAAGGGATGACAGCAAGGCGCTAACGAGAACAACCCAATTAGTCGATGTTTATTGGGGCGGCGAGCGCAGAGGTCGGAAAGCCCACAAGCGAGGGCGAGGTTCTGCCAACAAATCGCCCTTTGTCGCCGCCGTCGTCATTAATGAAGAAGGGCATCCTACGCGGATGCATATGTGTGCGATCTAGGGGCGCTCCGCTTACGGGAAATATCGAGTTGGACCAAATGCCATATAGTTCCTGGGTCGACGGTCATTTCGGATAGTTTAGCCTGTTTTTCTGCGGTCAAAGAGGCGGGATGTTCGCATATAGCCATTACAACCGGTGGCGGGCCAGATAGTGTCACTCGTCAAGAGTTCGCTTGGGTTAATACCATGGTAGGGAATGTGAAAAATGCCTTAGTGGGCACTTATCATGCGATCAACCATAAACACCTGCCGCGATACCTGGCCGAGTTTTGTTATCGATTTAATCGCCGATTTCAGCTGGAAGATATGCTGCCACGATTTTGTTATATCGCTGCGAGAACGCCTCCCATGCCATTACGTCTTCTGACCATGGCTGAGAATTATGGGTAATCAGGTAACTATATGAAATAACCGAGATTATCATTTTTGGCGCGATGTTTGAGATTATTTTCAGCACTGTTTAATTTTAATTGGAGCGCAGCATGAAATCATTACTACGATATATTGTTATTATGACCTTTATATGTCTAGCCAGTGGCCAAGCGTCGGCAACGCTTATCGGTGATACCGTCAACTGGAGAGTCGAGAATTGTTGTGGAGAGACTGTCTTTTTAGATTCATCGTTTGTGATTGATGGTTCGTCGGAATTTTTCTGGAATCATGGCGAATTTACTGTTACGAGCGACGTTGAAGCAAGTTCAATCCATATTCTGATCGAAGGGAGTGGATTCGATGGCCTTACCATGATTAGTTTTTGGGAAGACCTTGATTGGGTGAATGATCCGACAGGTTTTATAACCAACGTAACTGGTACAGAAATCTCGTCTGGCATAACTGGTAATGGGAAACTGGATTTCGGCGACGATTGGGTGTCATTGAAAACCTTTATTGAAGTTGAAAATACCGGTTTTAGCTATGACATGTGGATCGCCTTGGAAACGTCTCATAATGTTCCCGAACCCACCAGCCTTGCCCTCATGGGCCTCGGTTTGGCTGGGCTTGGTTTCAGACGAAGAAAATAAGCTTAATAATTTGATGGTGTATTTCACGGCTACAAAAAACTGACCTTCATAGGGTGGAGTTTTATCCGGATTTTTCCATTTTATGTCAATGTTCTGTGTCATTACTTTGAAGTCCTGAAATGCTCGGCTTGTTCGATTAGCCAACGCATATAACTCATGTTTTCAACCTTTTTGTGTGCGTCATTTTCTATGTAATCGATAATATAATAATTACTGTTAAAAAATCCTTTCGTGTATATCAAAAAACTGTCACTTGTTAAACGATATGGATCAGTGATTTTAGCGACATTTATGAACTGTGATTTTGGGTTTTCAAGCAAATGAACGTGCATTAATTCAGCGAGAGTAAAAATCAAGAATTCCCCACTTCTTTCTGTTGTATAGCCAGTTGGTGCCATATTCAAAACCATCAATCTGGCACCAAACCTGCATCAGCCTGTGATATCAAGTCGTTAGCTACGACAAAACGAGTAATAAGTGGTCAGCCTGCGCTGACAGGAAGAGGTTTGCGGGTACTCATTTGTTGAATTTTCACGGTCAATCATCTTTCAATGGTGTACACCGATGGCGGCGTATTCGTCCCACGGTTCCTTTGTGCTTGCGTATCGTGTGTGCTGGTTTGTTGTTCTGCTTGGCGGGTAATCCGGTTATGGCTGATGTTGATCCACCCGATGTGGCGAAGCCCGGTGGTGCGCAGGCGGGTCAACCATTCAACGCGCCCATTCCGCCAAATATGCGGCGCTTTCTTGTCAAACCACCGGCTGAGCCAGTTGAGGAGTCGGTCTCCGGGGCGATTACCGCAGCCGATAATGCGCGTATTTCTGTGAGTAAAATCAAGCTTTCCGGTGTTGTTGATCGCCCGGAGCAGGATATTTTTCGTGATGAGCTGGCGGCGTTTGTAGAGCAAAAACGTTTGGCAATGCTGGCAACCAATGATTCTGCTGCTACAGCCGATATAACGCCAGCAGAGCGCGCAAAAATCCTGAAGGAAATCGAGAATATGGCCGGTGACGATAATCTGGGAAAGAGTCTGGCTGCATTGGAGGAAAAAATTCAGGCGATGCGTAAAGAGGCTGAAGCTACGCATAGTTTGAGTCTGCATCAACTGCAAGAAATTGCCGCTCAGGTGGCTCAATATTACCGGGATCGGGGGTTTATTTTAGTGCGGGTGCTGATTCCACCGCAGACTATTTTGAAAGGGGTTGTCAGTCTGCGTATTCTCGAAGGGGTACTGGGTAACGTTACTATCGAAAAAAACCGTCATTATCAGCGTGAGCAGATGTTACGTCCTTTTGATGGTTTGCTCGGTCAGCCGGTGATCAAGGAAGAAATTGAGGCTGCTATGCTGGCGCTCAATGATTATCCTGGGTTGACGACGTTTGCTGTTTTCCGACCGGGGTTGCATCCGGGTGAAACCGATTTGCTGGTATCTGTCATCGAAGAAAAGGCTGTGAGCAGTCAGGTGCATGCCGACAATTACGGTTCAGAATTTACCGGGGAGTTTCGCACACGTCTGGATATTCACTGGAATAACCCACTCAATGCTATCGATAAACTCAGTGCCAGCTTGTCCAAAACAATCGATCCTAATAATGGTGCCTATGTTGCGCTGAATTATGAGCGCCATGCATTCGGGCCCAACAATATTTTTGGTATTGGTGCCAGTAAAAATAATTATTCTCTGGGCGCTGCTCTGGAACCGTTTGGTATTAAGGGAGCCACTACATTGGCGCAGGTGTATTGGCGTCATACTTTTCAGCGCAGCCGATCTTTTAATAGCTATGGTTTGCTTCAACTCAGTCGTAAATCCGCAAGGCTGGGTGTAACGGAGGGTGAGGACAGGGCTGACGAGTTGACAGTTGCCAGTGTTGAGACCGGTTTTGACTGGTCCAGCAGTACCCGTCGGCATTTGGTGAGTGGTCGCATTCAATACAGTGAGGGTTTTGATGGGTTGCTGGGTGCCATGGAACCTACTCGTGATCCGGCAGAGACCGATAGCAGTCGATATGGTGGGTCGGGTGTTTATGCCGGGGGGCAGTTTGCAAAAACAAACCTGGGTTATGACCACTGGTATCAATTTATGCCAAATCACACATTGCATTTTTCATTGCGCGCTCAGGATTCGGGTGATTTGTTAACCTCGTTAGAACAAATGCCCATCGGTGGCCCAAACAGTGTGCGTGCTTATTCCACTTCTGAGTTTTTACGCGACACGGCTGTTTCCGGCAGTGTCGAATGGTTGTTGCGTGCCCCAGGATTTTCACAGTGGAAGGGTTTTGGCAATAAACGCTGGGGAGAACTTTTACAGTTTGTATTTTTTGTGGATTACGCCAAGGGCTGGTTGAATGATCCATTGGCCAGTGATCGTGAAGTGGTCAGTCTGAGTGGCATAGGAGCTGGTGTGCGTTTTCATTACGAGACATTTTCTGCCCGTTTTGAAATTGCCGGTGCATTGGGTGATGAGCCAGTCGGCAATGAACGTGATCCGCAGTACTTTTTTGAATTGAACTATTTATTCTAAAAACCGGTTTTAAAAATGAATCATTTTCTGAAAATAAACGGGACTCTTTTGTGTGTTGTTACCAGCCTGGTATTCACTCTGAGTTATCCTCTGTCATCTCTGTCGGCCCCACAGGGTGGTGAAATCACTTCCGGCACTGGCAATATACAAACGCCGAATGCACAAACCACGGTGGTAAGCCAGCAAAGCCAGACGCTTTCCATTAACTGGCAAAGTCTCAATCTTTCTGCCGATGAATTACTGCGTTTTGAACAGCCCAATAGTCAAGCTGCTGCATTGAACTATATTCTCGACCAACGACCATCTGAGATATTAGGCAACATAGAAGCTAATGGTCGTGTATTTTTAATGAATCCTAATGGCATTGTTTTTGGTGAATCGGCGCGCATTAATGTGGGTGCGTTGATAGCGGGCAGTATGCAGGTGGATTTTGATTCGCTTAATGACAACGGTGAATTCAGTTTTAGCACAGGTACCGGTCTGGTCGAAAACGCGGGTCAGATTACGGTAGAGGATGGCGGTTCAGTTGCTTTGGTGGGGCAAACCGTAGTCAACAGTGGAAGTATTTCAGCACGATTGGGAAAAATACATTTATTAACAGCGGATACCGCAACACTGAGTTTTGATCGTGATGGTTTGATTCAGTTCAGCGTACAACGTGAAACCCTGGAAAATATTCTTGATGCAGAATCAGCTATTCATAATACCGGTACATTGCAGGCTGATGGTGGTTATGTGGTGTTTGAAGCGCGTGCTGAAAATAATATTTATAACAACGTCATCAATAATGAAGGTTTGGTTCAAGCAAACCGTATCAGTAATGAAGGCGGTGTGATTCGTTTGGAAGGGTGGGGCGGCAATGTCATTCACTCTGGTGATATTAATGCTGTTGGTAACAACGATACGCGCGGTGGTGATATCACCATACTGGGTGACCGGGTCGGCGTATTGGCTGATGCGACGGTGAATGCCTCAGGTGAAACCGGCGGCGGTAACATTGCCATTGGTGGCTTTCGTAAAGGGGCGGGTGAACACGTTGCAGAATTTACCCAGGCTGGGAGTGATACTCGTATTCAGGCCGATGCCATTCACACCGGAGAAGGTGGTGAGGTTGTGGTGTGGGCGGATGATACCACTTGGGCATCCGGCAGTATTTCTGCAACTGGAGGCGCTATTTCTGGTGATGGTGGTTTTGTGGAAATTTCCGGTAAGCAAGGGCTGGTGTTAAATGCCGATGTTGATCTTTCAGCAGAGAATGGCGAATTTGGCACACTCCTGTTAGATCCTACTGACATCACCATCCATGATCAAGCGGATGGTGTGCAAGGCAATGATGGTGTTTTACCCGATTTGTCCAATGTTACGCAGGGCGCCGGTACTTTTGATATCGGTGAGCTGGCGCTGGAAGCACTGGCCAGTAGCAGCAACCTGGTGCTGGAAGCCACTAACAGCATTACCATCAATGATCTGGTCGATAATGTTTTGGCCTTTAACATTGACAGTGGAGGCTCCATTACCCTGTCGGCTGATACCGATAGCACCGGCGGCGGCAGCTTTAGCATGAATGCGGGCGATACGATTTCTACACAAGGTGGCTCGCTGAGTATTTCCGGTGCCGGAGTGACTCTGGGTTCAGTGGACACGGATGGTCCGGGTGTTGATGGCATCATCACCATTAACAGTACCGGCAGTGTTGTGTTGGACTCGGCTAACAGTGGCACACAGGCGCTGACGGTTGCCATTGATACCGATGCCAATGGCACGGAGACACTTAATTTTACCGGCACCCTGGCGGGTAGCACGGTTAACTTGCAAGGTGGCAGCAATGGTGGTGATACCTTGATTGCTCCCAATCAAGCTAATGCCTGGGTCATCAACTCATTAAATAGCGGTACATTGAATGGTGCCAGCTTTTCCGACTTTCCCAATTTAACCGGCGGCAGTGATGATGACAGTTTTAGTGTCACCGGCATTGGCAGCATCAGTGGACTGTATGATGGGGGTGGGCATGTCATTGGTGATACGGTGAATTACGTGGCGGCTACCGGTGTTGTTTCTGTCACATTGAATACTGATGTTACCAATATTGAAAACCTGATTGGTGGAGGCGCCGACTATTCCCTGACCGCTGAAGATGTTGCGAATACCTGGGTGCTCACCGCACAAAATGATGGCACTGTGGCGGGCGTATCGTTTACCGATTTCAGCAATCTTACTGGCGGTAGCGATACAGATGATTTCATTCTGAGCGGTGGTTCAAGCACTGGCACTATTAATGGCGATGCAGGCAACGACAGTCTCACTGCAAATAACTCAGCCAATAACTGGAATATTTTATCGGCGGATGGCGGTACTGTTGATAGTGTGTTTGCCTTTAGCAGCATTGAAAATCTGACCGGTGGTACCGGGACTGATACCTTTATTCTAAATACCGGCTCCATCAGCGGCATTATTGATGGCGGAGCGGGTAATGATTCACTGGCCCCCGACAATGTCGCCAATATCTGGGATATTACGGCAAATGATGCGGGTACCGTGACAGGGGTAGGATCATTTAGCAGCATTGAAAATCTCAACGGAAGAAATGATACTGATGACTTTAGTGTTGCCGATGGGGCGGGTATTACCGGCACCGTTGATGGTGGCGGTGGTACCGATACTATCGATCTTTCACTACAAACCGGTGCGGTGCTGGTTGATCTCGGCAGCGGCAGTTATGCCAATATCGAGCTGTATACCGGCAATGGCGCCAACAGTGCCATCGTGGGTGATAACGTACCCAATGTATGGAGTATCGATGGCAGCTCGGATGGTGTTGACGATGGCACTGTGGGTACGGTTGCGTTTACTGATTTTGCAACGATCACTGGTGGTTCTGATGGAGACAGCTTTTCACTTTCATCGGGCACTTTAACGGGTGCGCTGAATGGAGGGGCGGGAACGGATACCCTCATTGGTGACAACACTACAAACACCTGGACAATTTCTGCAGCCGATGCCGGTAGTGCAACAGGCGTGGGTTCATTTGCCAATATTGAAAATCTCACAGGTAATGCGGATACGGATGACTTTTCATTTGGTCCGGCAGGCAGTTTAAGCGGGGTGGTCAACGGCAGTACGGGTAACGATTCTGTGAATTATTCAGCGGTGGCGGGTGCCGTAACCGTAGTGATCGGTGCAGCCGGATTTTCCAACATCGAAACCTTTATCGGTAATGACAGCAACAGCACACTGATCGGTGCGAATACGCTGAATACATGGACCATTACCGGCATCAATGACGGCACAATCAACAGCACAACCTTCACTGATTTTAATAATCTTACCGGAGGCACCAGCGACGATACTTTTGAACTGTCCGGTGGCAGCATCAGTGGTGTCATCGATGGTGGCCTGGGTACGGATAGCGTGGTGGGCAACATTACCGCGAATACCTGGAATATTATCGGAGCCGATTCTGGAACCGTTTCGGGGGTTTCCAGTTTTAACAGCATTGAGAACCTGACAGGCAATGCCAGTAGCGATGATTTTATCTTTGCGGTAGGTGGATCGCTATCTGGAACCATTAATGGTGCGGCGGGTGCTGACAGTGTCAGTTATGCAGCAAAACCCGGTGCGGTCAGTGTGGACTTATCCGATGCGAGTTTTGGCAGCATTGAAACGTTTATCGGTAACAATACGGATAGCACATTAATGGGCATCAATACGCCGAATACCTGGAACATCACCGGCATCAACGATGGCACAGTCGGTGTGACCAGTTTTATTGATTTTACTCATCTGGAAGGCAATAACGGTACCGATGATTTTATTCTGTCTGTCGGTGGCAGCATGACCGGCAGTATTACCGGTGGCACAGGCAATGACAGTATTCAAGGTTATGCCACTGGCGAATCCTGGAATATTACTGGCGTTGATGTGGGCAACTTATCTGCTGTGGGTAGCTTTAGCGGAATAGAAACACTGTTAGGTGGAAACGGAGTGGATGCCTTTGTCTTTGCCAATGGCAGTAGTTTCAGTGGCATTATCAATGGTGGTGCAGGTGCAGACAGTGTTGATCTTTCTGCCGAGCTGGGTGCCGTCAATGTGGATTTATCGGCCTCCTCATTTTTAAACATTGAATCGTTTACCGGCAATAACAGTAACAGCACATTGACAGGCGCTAATATCGCCAACACCTGGACGATGACGGGTGCAAACAGTGGTACGGTGAACAGTGTCAGTTTTTCCGGGTTTAACAGTTTGTTGGGTAATAACCAAACGGACCAGTTTTTTGTGACAGGTGGTTCTGTGTCCGGTTCCATTGCGGGTGGTGCAGGCAATGATTCATTAACCGCTGACAATGTTGTGAACACCTGGACAATCCTCGGTGTGGATCAAGGCAGTGTGACCAATATCACCAACTTCTCTCAAATTGAAAATATTATCGGCAATAATCAACTGGATGCTTTTGTCTTTGGTAACGGCACCAGCATCAGCGGCATTGTAAATGGCGGTGGGGGAAATGACTCCGCTGATTTTGCCGCCGAGGCTGGCAGTATCAGCATTGCCCTCGGGGTCAGTGCCTTCACCAATATTGAAACATTTATTGGCAATAATATTGATAGCACATTGATCGGCCCGGTCAGTTCCAATTTCTGGAATATCACCGGCAATAACGATGGTACCGTGGGCACCGTCAGCTTTACGAACTTTAACAATTTGTTAGGCAATGTTTCTTCCGATGATTTTCAATTTCAGGATGGCAGCACCATCACCGGGCTGGTTGATGGTGGAGCAGGGCTGGACACTGTGGATCTTTCACTGGAGTCTGGAGTGATCAATGTTGCTCTGGGCAGCGCAGGTTTTGCCAATATTGAAACGTTTACCGGCAACAATCTCACCAGCACATTAACCGGAGACAATGTTGCTAACACCTGGATAATCACTGCGGTAAACACGGGTAGCGTAGGCTCAGTGAATTTCAATGGCTTTAACAACCTCGTCGGCAATGCCAATACCGATGACTTCAGTCTTAATGGTGGCAGCATTACCGGCAGTATTAATGGCACTACGGGTACGGACAGCATTACCGCAGACAATTCGGCCAATACCTGGACCATCATCTCTGCGGACGCAGGCTCGGTCACGGGCATTTCATCGTTCTCGAATATTGAAGACCTGATGGGTAGTTCTGGCACCGACAGTTTTGTTTTTGCCGATGGCAGCAGTATTTCCGGCAGCGTCGATGGCGGTGGAGGAATCGATGCGGTTAATCAAGCGGCGCAAACAGGCGTCGTGAGCATTACATTGGGCGGTGGTGGTTACAGCAACATAGAAAACTTTACCGGCAACGGTACCAACAGCACATTGATTGGTGAAAACATTGTAAATACCTGGAGCATCAACGGCCTGGATACCGGTACCGTTGGCCCGGTGAGCTTTACTAATTTCAGTAATCTTCAGGGTGGTACAAACAATGACAGCTTTGTGGTTAACAGTGGCTCACTCAGTGGACAGATCAATGGCGGTACAGGTAACGATCTGATTCAGGCGAACAATATTGCCAATACCTGGAACATTACCGGTGCCGATGTGGGTAACGTAACCGGTGTGGGTTCATTTGCCGGAATTGAAACTTTGGCGGGCAATGCCAGTACGGATGTCTTTATTTTCGCCGATGGCAGTAGCTTCAGTGGTCTTATGGATGGTGCCGGAGGTACCGACACGGTGGATTATTCTTCACAGACCGCTGCAGTGATTGCTTCTCTGGCCAGTGGGCAATATCAGAATATCGAAAATTTTGTTGGCAACAATATCAACAGCACCCTGGTCGGAGACAATATCGTTAACAGCTGGTTTATTACCGCTGCCAACGCAGGCACTGTAAACGGTATCAACTTTTCTGGTTTTAATAATGTGACGGGCAATGCCAGTGTCGATACTTTCACTCTGGCCACGGGCAGCATTACAGGAACCATTAATGGGGGTAGCGGTAACGACACCCTTCAGGCTGACAATACAAACAACATCTGGAACATACTCAGTCCCGATGCTGGCAACCTGACCAACGTCAACGCCTTCCAAAACATTGACAACCTGCTGGGTGGAAATGCAGTGGATACTTTTAACATCGCTGCCAATGTTTCCGGCAACATCGACAGTGGCGGGGGAGATGACCTCTTCAATGTTAACGGCCCGCTTACCGTGGGCGGTAGTTTGAGTGGTAACAGCGGAGCAGATACTCTCAACGGTCCAACACAAAATAGCAACTGGATTATTTCAGGTGCCGATAGTGGCAGTGTCAACGGTATCGCTTTCAATCAAACGGAAACACTGGTCGGCAATACCGGTAACGATGTCTTTGCGATAACCAACAATGCCGTAGCCAATATCAGTGGGGGTATTAATGGAGGGGCAGGGGACGATGACCTGCAAGTGGATTATATCGCTGCATCGACTCGCACGATTGTTTTTGATGGTAGTACCGGCACTGACAGTATTACCTTGACGGGCTCAGGTACAGGACTGACCAACAGTTATGTCTTTGGCCCGGCTATTGATCAGGTTGACATCACCACCACTTCGGCCACGAATACACAGCTTATTAATGGGACGGGTATTGAAAATATTTCCGATACCGTCAGCGCCGATAATATCTCACTGGTGGGGAGTAATGGTGATGACGCAATGTTGTTGTCACCGGGGATTATCTCAGGTGCTCAACCGGTCAGTTTTCAGATCAGCGGTATGCCAACATTACAGTTTTCCAACAAAAACAATCTTTCTCTCGATGCGGGCTCAGGTAATGACACGGTGCAAATTAATGGCACCGTGCAAGTGGCAGGAAACATAACGATTAGTGCAGAAACCATTAGCGAAGGTGCGGGGGGCGTATTGGCAGCGGATGTGTTGACGTTTAATCAGGCGACCACCATTGGTACATCCGGTATTGCATTGGCAACATCCGTCAATACCTTGCAAATCAATGGCCCTACCGTCGATGCCTACATCAATGAAGCAAACGGCCTGGCGATTTCAGTGGCCAATGTGAGTGGTGTGTTGGACGTGACCACTGGCTCCGGTGATATCACTTCTGCAGGTAGTGTGGTTGTTACCGGCAGCTCTGCATTTACCGTGGGTAATAGCGGCTCCATAGTGCTGGACGATGCAGGTAACCAGTTTGCGGGTACACCGACATTTTCATCGGCGGGTACCATTAACAATCTGCAATTAACGGATAATAGCGCCGTTGATTTACCAGCATTGACACTGAATGGAAACCTCACGGTTATCACCACGGGTCCGGTCACTCAGGCAGGGGTATTAAATATACAGGGAACAACAAACGTGGATGCCGGTGTAAACGCCATCACCCTCAATAATTCAGCCAATGATTTTGTCGGAGATGTCACCCTGCAAAACAGCGGGGGAGCTAACACAACCATTAGCGATGTGAATAATATTACACTGGCGGCTTCCAACATTGGCAGCGGAACGCTGACCGTCAATGCGGCAGACATCAGCCAGTCCGGAGCCATCGTGCAAGCAGCCAATGCCGGCGCTGCACGATTTACCGCCACGGGAGGTGACATCACGCTGACGAATGGCGGTAATGATTTTACCGGAACAGTATTTTTGAATAACGCCGGTGCTGGTGATACGGCACTAACTGAAAGTAACGGGCTTAGCCTCGGCTCTTCGGCATCCAATGGAGGTGACCTCACCATTACCGCGACGAATGGCATTACATTGTCCGGTACAACAACCTCCAGTGGCGGTGATGTTACGATGACTGCAAACACAGGTGATATCCAGTTAGGCCGTGTGAATTCCGGCTCAGGTCGGCTTACTGTCAATGCGGTTACGGGTAATATTATTGGCAACAACAGCCAGATCACTGACCCCAACCTGAGTAGTCAAACGCTGGAAATTCTTGCAGGTGAAACCATTGGTGATTTTAATAACCCTATCTCAGTGAATGTCGCCTCGGGAGGCACCAGCTTCTTCGCAGCCGGTATTGGCTCGGCGAATATCATCGGCCTGACCGGCACTATTTTGGGAGGCTCGGTGATTGTTAATGATGTTGCTGCGACCAACTCAGCCGTAGGCAAAGGACAAAGCGTCTCTTTCCTTGAGCAAGATGTCACAATGGCGCAAATCACATCGCAAAACCCATTGTTTAGCCTGTCCGGTGGTGGTTTGAATCTTGCGATTCCATTGGTTGAGTTTACCCAGCCATTACAGCCCGAAAAAGACCCCGACGATACATTGCCTGAAGTTAATCAATGAAAGGACATTAATGTGAGTTAACTGATAACATCCCGTCATTCCGGCATTTTTTTAGCCGGAATCCAGGGGTTTAAACCCCTGGATAAGAAATCAGTATATTAAGTAAGCTTATGTTGTCGTGGCATTGACAAGTAGCGTGTTATAAACGCGGAGGTCGCAGAGACGCAGAGGCCGCAGAGAAAAACACGAGAAACTCTGCGAACTCTACGTTAAATATCCGGTGTGTTTTTTTAAAAAGTAGCGTGTTATTAGCGCTTAATCCACACATTAGTTAAAATTCGCCACTGCGTTGGAAACGTACTAAATAATGCGGCTTCTTCTTAATGACTTGCGGATAAAGTGAAAGGCCGGAGTGTAGATGTCAAGCAAATTGATATGCCAGGTGTTAATGAATTCAAAAACCGGTTGGCAGAAGTGGTAAGAGGAACTGTTGCAGGAGGACTCCTGCATAAATTTTGATCAACTCATCCAGAGTTTGGATAAAGCCTGCAATAACTTTCCCGTTTTGCATTCCAGCTTCAGCCCATCTTCGCTCGTTTTTCAATCACAAAAGCTTATTGCAGAATATTGCCAGGAATGTCAACGTAGCCATGGTGTAAACAGGGCGTGCAACTATAAGCCCTGGCTAACCGCAATTTGCATAACGAAAGGAAAAGAAAGCATTGACCAGGGATGAAATAGAAAAACGTTTACAGGGTGTACCCTCTGAGCTTTGTGTCGCTTTTGCTGTGCGTTCGGTATTGCGGGTTTTACCACTGTTGGCTGTAGAAAATGACGATGCCCCCCCATTTTGGTATTGGCCGAGTCAAGATCGGGGGAAGCACTTTTTGGCGGTTTTGCACAGTTTGCAGGTCGGTAAGGCAATTTCAGTCGCCAGGCTGGGTAATCGCGTTGAAACTGCCGACGCCGCCCGAGTCGCCGACGACGCCTCCGACGCTGCCCGCGCCGCCGCCGCCGCCGCCCGAGTCGCCTATAAGAACTCTCTTCTCGAAGACCTTGATGTTATCGCAGTTGGTTCCCCATTCGGTCTCCTTCTTGGAGCTTCCGATAAATCGCAGCGAAAGCAGATCATCTCAGCCATCGAACTGCTTCAGCGCCCACTCTGGTCTGCCGACAAGTTGCCTGCCGTGATTCAGGCTAAAGGGCAACTGCTTCGCCGCTGGGCCGAGAGCCTGGAATCCGGTTTTGAGTATTGGTTGGATTGGTATGAGGATTACCTTGATGGTAAGCCTGTTGATGTTGATTTGTTGGAAAAACAGCTTGATATCCCGGCTGAAATTCGTGATCAGGGGCCGGGAGTCGTTAATACCTATCTCACCACTCTCGCTTCGTCGGAGGAAAAGGGTGAACTTAAACCGCTTAATCTGGTGCGGGCAATCTTTATCGGCAACGGCGCGGCGGGTAAAACGTCGCTGATTCGTGCGCTGCATAACGAACCCGTAATTGAGGGCGAAGAGGAGATGACACCGGGCATTGCCATTCGTGAGTGGCCGGTGGAAGGCACCGCGATTACCGCTCGATTATGGGACTTTGGTGGTCAGGTGATGAGCCACTCGACCCATCAGTTTTTTTTGCGCGAGCGCTGTCTCTACATCCTGGTGCTTGATGCCCGCACCGAGATCAACGCCAATGATCAGGCCGAGTATTGGTTGGAGCATGTCAAAGTCTTTGGCAAAAATGCCGCCGTGATGCTGGTGGGCAATAAGTGTGATCAGGCACCGGTCAATCTTGATATGCGTGCGCTGAAGGAGAAGTACCCTAATATCGTTGATTTCTATTCGCTCTCATGTACCCGTCTTGCCGACGGACACTATAAATCCCGATACGAGACGTTTCGAGCCGACCTGATCGAACAACTACAAAAGGTTGGCACACATCAGGTTTATTTTACCGAAAATCAGTTTTCCATGTTGCAATCGGTGCGCGAGCGTTCGCTAAAAAATGCTTTTTTATCTCACGACGAATTTGACCAGCTGTGTGAGCAATACACCATTGGTGGCAAAGGAGAATTAAGTCGTGACGATTTTTTGGGCTTGCTGGATAAGTTGGGAGAGGTGATCCATTTTCCCGGAATACCGCGTTTGGATAGTTATGTGCTGAATCCGCGTTGGTTGTCTTATGGTGTTTATACCTTGCTCTATTCCGATGAGGTGAATAACAAACCTCAGGGTGAATTAAACGAAGCGCAGGTGATTAAAATACTGCAAGCAAAGCATGTGGAAGATGAACATGGTAAGAAACTCAATTATCCGCCAGATAAATGCGGATTTATTATTGATGCCATGGAAGAGTTCAAGCTTTCTTATCGTTTGCAGGAAGACCGCAAACGATTTGTCATTCCCGACAAACTGCCTGCTGAGCAACCTGAATTAGATTTTGACAAGTTGGCACCCGGTACGCTGGCTTTTGAGTTTGATTTTCGTGGTTTCCTGCCACGGCATGTGATGCCCACCCTGATTGTCGCTCGCCATGACGAGATCGTTAACGGGCAGGTATGGCTAAACGGTGTGGTGCTGTGCAATAAAAAACAGCGCGCTACGGCACGTGTGCAGGTTGATCATTACCAGCGGCTATTGCGTTTGTGGGTGCAGGGCGATGGTGCCCGGGAGATGTTGGCAATACTCATGGATGAGGTGACGAAGATAATCCAGCGCATGGAGACGTTAGAAGTGAAAGAGGTGGTGCTGCTGCCAGCCAGCGCCCGGCGTGGCGATGAACGTCTGGGGCCGGTGCCGGTGATGGAGAGAGCACCCTATCAACAGTTGTTGGCGATGGCGCGTCGGGGCGATGAAATATTTACATCGGAATTGGGGCAAGAGTACAATTTGAGCAGAATATTGGGGGTAATGATGTCTGATGAAAAAAAGAAAGAAGAGCAGGTAACTATAAATATTAATGGGTCGGTTGGTGCGTTTGGTGTGGGTGACCAAAACACGTTTTCCGGTCAGGTTACACAACACACTGTCGAACTCAAAGAAGCTGTGACAGCATTGGATGGCAGTCTCAATGATCTGATGCCGAAAGTGATCAGTTACGACACCGATGCGGCTGAAAAAATGGCAGCATTTGAAGAGCTACAGAAAATTCGCACGCTTTTGGAAAATACCGATAGCGTTACCCCGGAGCAGAAAAAAGAACTCGGTGGCTGGTTAAGCAAAATAAAAGATGGCAGCCTCGGAGCACTCGCTCTTGCCAAAAAAATGAAAGAGAGCGAAAAGACAATAACATGGGTAGTTGAAAAAGCCGGGGTGTTAAGTCGGTTGTTAGTTGGACTGAACAGTTAAATGTGAATTATGATCTTCCCCCGATAAAACGGACACCACTTTCTCTACACTGTATTTTGTTCATATTGTATTGGTGACATATAACCTAAACTCGAGTGTAACCGAGCTGCATTGTAAAACTTGTTAATATATTTGCTTAGTTGTATTAGTTCCGACCTGATCTGACAACTCACTTGCAAAAGTGAGAGTTACCCGTTTTGATAAAGGTGTCGAATCTTTAAATCAAAACAACAAAAGGTAACTCTCATGCTACATACTAACAATCCA
>Ga0316204_10002579_pt1 | contig 40279 bp, 35 predicted proteins | sample 6monrhotite_MG_2_FD_205661 | JGI IMG/M metagenome (GOLD analysis project Ga0316204, IMG submission 205661) | Microbial mat bacterial communities from mineral coupon in-situ incubated in ocean water Damariscotta River, Maine, United States -... | ecosystem: Environmental > Aquatic > Marine >...
TTCCCCCAGAGGGCTGTGGGCGCACGCACTGTCGACGCACTGTCGACGCGCTGTCGGAGGGGGCTCAGCCGGACTCACACCCTCTCAGTACCCGACGGGAGCCAGCCAGCGTCGGCTCGGCCTCCAGGGCGTCCAGCGTCTCGGCCGTCAGCTCAAGCGCCGCCGACAGCCCCTCCCCGGTGAGCCGCGCCCGCGCCAGGGTCAGCGCCGCCGCGCCAGCGCGGACCTCAAGCAGGGCCCTGGGCTGCTTCATGCCCTCGGCGGTCGCCGCGGCGCTTCGCAGGGCCGCCGCGCCCGCCTCACACTCCGCCAGCGTCTCCGCCGCGAACGCGGCCAGCACCGGCCAGAGGTAGCGCAGCGCCGGGTTCTCGGTCTGCTCCGCCAGCCCGCGCCCCTGCGCCAGCCGCGCCAGGGCTTCGGGGCGGTCGCCTGCCTCCAGCGCGATGAGTCCCAGCCCCAGCGCGTAGATGCCCGCGTTGATGGGATCCGCCTCACCAACCGCCGCCAGCGCGGCCCGGTAGTGCCCGCGCGCGGTGTCCAGATCGCCCCGGGCGTGCGCTGTCGCGGCGAGCAGGGAGGAGACCATCGCCCGCGCCCGCCCGGTCCCCGAGCGCGCCTGGTACCGACGCACGCTCTCCAGCTCGGACAGGGCCTCGTCGAACCGGCCCTGGTAGTAGGCGCTCACGGCGAGCCCCAGCGCCGCGTGGTTCTCCTGGTAGCGATCGCCAGCCATCAGGGCGAGCTCCCGACTCTCCGCGTAGCGCTCGATCGCCGCCGGCCGGTCGCCGCTTCGGCCGGCGACCACGGCCAGCGCGCTGGCGACCCGTGCCTGCTCGCGCAGATCGTCCCGGGCCTCCGCGCCGCGCATGGCCTCCTCCAGCGACGCCCGCGCGGCCTCCAGCTCCCAGCTCTCCCCCTGGACCCGCCCCAGCGCGGCCCAGGCGAGCCCCGCCTCCAGCGAGCCTGGCGCGGTCAGGTCGAGGGCCTCCGCCAGGGCCTCGCGGGCCTCCGCCATGCGGCCCGCGAGGCGCAGCTTGTCCGCCAGCTCCGTCAGGCTGTGGGCGACGCTCTCGGGGTCGCCGCTGGCCCGGGCCTTCTCCAGCGCCTGCTCGACGAGCGCCATGCCCTCGGCGGGGCGCCCCGATGCCCGGTGCAGGTAGCCCAGGAAGTGCAGGATGCGCGCCTCCAGCGTCAGGGCGCCGGACGCCGCCGCCAGCGCCCGAGCCGCCTCGAAGGGGGGGAGCAGATCAGGGCTCACCCCCCGGTTGAGCTGGATGAAGCCCAGCACCACCTGGAGGCGGGCCCCCTCGACCTCGGACCGGTCCTGACGGAACTGCCGCGCCGCGCGGAGGTTGGCGCGCTCCGTCATCAAGCGGCGCATGGAGTGCCGCGCCTCCAGCCCCGAGAGCGACTTCACCAGCGGCTCGCCCAGCGCCAGGAACCAGTCCGCGTGTCTCGCGCGCGCGCCGCCCTCCGGATCGCGGTGGTCGAGCCGGCCGCGGGCGTAGGCGCGGACGCCCTCCAGCATCCGATAGCGCCTGGGGAAGCCGGGCTCGACTGGCTCCTCGACCATCAGCGACTTGTCCTTCAGCTGCTCCGCCAGCGTCGGAGCGGCGCCGGTGACGGTCTCCAGGGCGTCGGCCGGGCAGCCCCCCTCGAAGACCGCGCAGGCCTCCAGGAACACCCGCTCCCGGGGATCGAGCGTCGACCAGGCGCCGCCGATGGCGCGCCGGAGGCTGCGCCCCTCGCCGGCCGGCAGGTTGAAGCCGCCGCGCTCCAGCCGCTCCAGCAGCGTGTCCAGCGGCAGCCGCCGCAGCTGCGCCGCCGCCAGCTCCAGCGCCAGCGGCAGGCCCTCCAGCCGGGAGAGGAGCGCGCTCAGCGCCGGGGTCGCGCTGACCGCCCCCCGGCTGCGCTCCACCAGGAGCGAGACCGCGCTCTCGTCGGACAGCGGGGTCAGGCTGCGGCTGGGCCAGGGGCCGCTCAGGAGGTGCTGGCTGGTCACCACGCAGCGCAGCTCCGGCGCGCTGGCGAGCCAGATCGGGAGCGCCCGCGACAGGGGCTCGGCGATGACCTCCGCGCCGTCCAGGACGAGCAGGGTCGGGCCGAGGCTCGCCAGCGCCCGGCCCAGGCGGGCGTGGACGTCGGGGCCCTGAAGCGCCGGCAGCCCCAGCGCCCAGGTGACGGCGTCCGGAAGATCCTGCTCGTATTCACAGTCCGAGAGGTCGCAGAGCCAGACGCCGCCGGGCAGATCCGGCTGCTGGCGGGCGTGGGCGTCCGCCAGTCGGGTCTTGCCGATGCCCGGGGGGCCGAGCAGCACCGCGGCGGGGCGCTGGGCCGCGTCGTTCAGCCAGGCGAGCTCCGCTGCGCGGCCGTGGAGGTTTCCGGGGGAGGGCCCGAGGTTGGTGCGCCGGCTCTCGACGTGCAGCCGCAGGCGGTAGCCCACCCGGTGCACGGTGAGCAGGTGATCCGGCTCGGAGGCGTCGCGCTCGAGCTTCCGGCGCAGGCGACACACGGCGGTGTCCAGCGCGCGGGTGATGACCCGCGCGCTGTCGTAGCCCCAGACGTCCTCCAGGAGCGCGTCGCGGCTCACCGGCTGGTCTGGAGCGCGCAGGAGCCGCCGCAGGAGGCTCACCTCCAGATCGGAGAGGAGCTGCTCGCGGCCGTCGCGGAGGACGCGGGCGCGGGACAGGTTGACGACGCAGCAGCGCAGCCGCAGGACGTCATCTCGGACGGGCTCGGAGAGGGTGTTCACCCTTGTCAGAGTAGCGGCGCGGCGGTGCCTCCGCGGGCGGAGCGCCCGGCCCGGTGAGCCCGGCGACGCCTGCGGGAGTCAGGCGCCAACTTCCCTCCGCGCGCGCCCTTTATCGCGTGCGTGGACGCGGAGGGGTGGGGCTGGATCAGCCGGCCTCGGCCTCGTGGAAGCCCGCCTCGTAGAGCGCGGCGTAGCGCCCGCCCTGGGCCAGCAGCTCCTCGTGGGTGCCGCGCTCCGCGACCGCTCCCCGGTCCATCACCAGGATCTGATCCGCGGCGGTGATGGTCGAGAGGCGGTGGGCCACCACGATGACCGTCTTGCGCTCCAGGATCCGGGCGATCGCGTCCTGCACGAGCCGCTCGGTCACCGGATCGATGCTGGCGGTGGCTTCGTCGAGAACGATCACCGCCGGATCGTGGGCCATGGTCCGGGCGAAGGTCAGGAGCTGGGCCTGACCGACGGAGAGGTTGCCGCCGCGCTCCTGGAGCTCGGTCTCCCAGCCCTTCGGCAGCTCCTCGATGAAGCCGGAGGCGTGGGTCAGCCGCGCGGCCGCCTGGAGATCGGCCAGCGACAGCGCGCCGTCTCCCAGCGCCACGTTGAAGCGCACGCTCTCGGGGAAGAGATGCAGATCCTGGGCCACGGCGACCACCGACTCCCGGACCGTCGCCGGCGGCAGCTGACTCAGCTCCACGCCGTCGATGCTGATGGAGCCCCGGTAGCCGTCGTAGGTGCGGGAGAGGAGCCGGGTCACGGTGGTCTTGCCGCAGCCGGTCGGCCCGACGAGCGCGACCACCTGCCCCGGCGAGACGTCGAAGCTCACGCCCTTCAGGACGTCCTCGCCTTCCTTGTAGGCGAAGCGCACGTCCCGGTAGGAGATGCGGCCGTCCAGCGTCGCGGGCGCGGTCGCCGGGTCACCCGGGGTGATGCGCCGCTCGTCGTCGAGCAGGCCGAAGATCTTCTCCAGGGCCGCCGCGGCCCGCTGGATGACGGCCATCTTGTTGGAGAACTGCCGCAGGGGCCGGAAGAGCCGCTCCAGGTAGTCGGCGAAGGCGACGAGCAGGCCGGCGGTGATCGCGCCCTCGGCGCCGCCGAGGAGCTCCGAGCCGCTCAGGCCGTACCAGAACATCAGGGCGAGGCAGACGCTGCCGAGGCCGTCCACCGCCGCGAACATGAAGGCGTCCCAGAGGTTGGAGCGGATGGTGGCGTCGCGGACCCGTCGGTTCAGGCCCTCGAAGCGCTCCACGGTGGGATCCTGGTGGTTGAAGAGGGCGACCACCTCCACGCCGTTCAGACGCTCGGCGAGGAAGGCGTTCAGCGCGCTCACGCCGTTTCGGATCTCGCCGAAGAGGGCGCGCAGCCGCCGCCGACAGACCTCCAGCACCAGGGCCACCACCGGGGCGATGCTGAGCATGAAGAGGGTGAGCCGCCAGTCCAGGATGAACATGGAGACCAGCACGCCCACCACCATCAGCACATCCAGCACGATGTTGATGGTCTGGCCCTGGAGGGTCTCCCCCAGGCTCTCGATGTCGGAGGTCGCGCGGGTGAGGAGCGCGCCCGCCGGGCGGGTGTCGAAGAAGGCCGCGCTCATCGAGATGAGGTGCCGGTAGACGGCCTCGCGCATGCGGAAGATGGTGCGCTGGCCGGCGAAGGCCACCGCCATCGTGTAGCCAGCCTGGAGGAGGAAGGCCGCGACCACCGCCGCGAGGTAGTACCCGGCGAGCGCGCTGAGCCCTTCGAGCTCTCCGGTGGTGACGTGATCGTCGATGATGGACTTGATCAGCAGGGGCTGGACGAGCGCCAGCGCCATGCTGATCGGCGCGCTCCCGATCGCGAGGAAGTAGAGGCGAGCGTCCGGGGCCGCGAAGGACCACATCCGACGGATGAGGCTCCAGTCGTTCTGCTGGCTCACGCGACCACCTCGGGCTCGGCCTGGGCGGCACCTGTGGGCTCTGCCTCCGCCTGCTCCCAGGCGTCCCGGTAGGGGCCGGGGGAGGCCCGCAGGGCTTCGTGGCTTCCGAAGCCGACGACCCGCCCCTCGTCGAGCACCAGCACCGCGTCGCAGCGCGCCAGCACGCTCACCCGATGCGAGACGACCACCACGGTCGGCCCGCCCTCGCTCGCCTCGCCCGCGCCCCTGGCGACGCTCTCCAGCGAGGCGATGATCTGCTGCTCGGTGCGGTGATCCACCGCGCTCAGCACGTCATCGAGGATGAGCAGGCGCGCGCCCTCCCGGTACAGCGCCCGGGCGAGCGCCGAGCGCTGGCGCTGGCCGCCGCTCAGCATGATGCCCCGCTCACCCACCACGGTGTCGAGGCCCTCGGGGAAGCGCTCGATCTCCCCGGCGAGCGCCGCGCGCTCCAGGCTGCGCTGCAGCCGCGCGGGATCCGGCTCATCGAGGGTGATGTTGTCGGCGATGGACTCAGAGAAGAGGAAGGGGGTCTGCGGCACCACCGCGAGCTGGGCGCGCCACGCCGGGAGGTCCAGCTCCAGCAGATCCACCCCGTCGACCGTCAGCGCGCCACCGGGGGGCTCGTAGGTGCGGGTGAGCAGGCGCAGGAGCGTCGTCTTGCCGGAGCCGGTCCGGCCGAAGACGCCGAGGGTGCTGCCGGAGGGCACGGAGAAGCTGACGTCCCGCAGGGCGGGGGCGTCGCCCTCCTCGGCGGTGGGGTAGCTGAAGGTCAGGTGCTCGAAGCTCAGGGTCGGCCCGGCGCGGCCGCCGCTCGGCTTCTCGGTCCCGCTCTTCGCGACCGGGGCGTCCAGCAGCTCGTCGATGCGGCTCAGGCTGGCCATCCCGCGCTGGTAGACGGAGATGAGCCAGCCGAGGCTGCGCAGGGGCATCAGCAGGTAGGTCAGGAGCCCCGTGAAGGCGACCAGCTCGCCGACGGTCAGCTCGCCGCGAACGGCCATGGGCCCGCCCGCCGCCAGCAGCGCGTAGAGCGCGCCCGCGCCGCCCAGCGCGAGGAGCGGCAGCACCAGGGCCTGGATGCGGGCCAGCTTGAGCTTGGTCTCCATGTAGGCGCGGTTGCGCTCGGCGAAGCGCTCCAGGAAGGCCTCCTGGGCGTTGAAGCCCTGGAGGGTCTGCACGCCCTGGAGGCTCGCCAGGATGTGGTCGGACAGCGCGGAGAGCTGAACCTGGTTCTCCCGCACCAGCGTGAAGAGGGAGCGCGTCCCGAGCTGGACCACGAGCACGGCGGCGAGCACCGGCCCCAGCATGAGGGCGGTCAGGGTGGGGGAGAGGCGCACCATCTCCGCGCCGGTCAGGCTCAGGGCGGCGGCCACGTTGAAGGTCTGGAGGATGCCGAAGCCGGTGAGCACCCGAACGAAGGTGATGTCGTTGGAGGCCCGGGAGACGAGATCGCCGACCTGCCAGCTGTCGTAGAAGCTGCGGGGCAGCTTGAGCAGGTGCGCGAAGAGATCGCCGCGCAGCCGGTACTCCACCATGCGGCCGGGGGTGAAGATGAGGCCCCGCGACAGGGTGCGGGTCACGATGACGCCGATCCCCATGATCGCGATGCTCAGGGCCGCGCCGCCCACGGCGTCCAGATCCGACGCCCGCAGGCCGTCGACGCCGCGCGCCACCTGCAGGGGGATCTGCACGGCGAGCCAGTTGGTGAGCAGCAGGAAGGCGATGCCGACGAGGTACCAGAGCCAGTACCGGGCCGCGTACGCCCTCAGGAAGGTGAGGAGGCGGGTCACCCCGGCTGCTTAACCGGCTACGTCGATCAGAAATCGTCCGGCCAGCGCGTCGCGGCCGAGGACCAGGAGCGGCGCGCCCGAGGTGGCGCGGATTCTAAGGTCGAGGGGGAAGGTCATGCCAGAGACCAGGAGCGTGAGCTGGATCACCAGCTCGCCGCTCTCATCCGTGACGGGCACCTCGAACTCCGCGTCCTGAACCCGGAGCTTGATGTGGCCCTCCTCACCCGGCTGGACCTCGGTGTGGAAGGTGGAGGTCGAGCAGTCGGTCGAGCAGCGCGCGGGAAGGTCGGTCACGCCGTGCTCCGGCAGATCGACGCGGGTCTTCCAGCCGACGATGGAGGGCGCGTCGGGGAGCTCGTCGAAGGGGTCGGTGAGCTCGGGCTCGCGGTGGATCTCGTCGTCCCAGTCCGAGGCGGCCTCCCAGTCCCCCTCGGTGGGGGCCCAGCCCTCCTCGTCGAGATCCCCTCGGGCCTCCGGGGCGAGCAGCCCCACATCATCCCAGTCGGTGTCCTCGTCCTTGGTGTCCTCGTCGGCCTCCCAGATCGTCTCCGGGGGGGACTCGGCGATCACCTCCTCGCTCCACTCCTCCTGCCAGTCCGCGCTCGGCGCTGCGGGCTTGGGGCTGGGCTTGGGCTCGGGCGTGGGCGGCGCGGGAACCTTCGTGGAGTCGCTCATGTCTCGTGTCACTCGCGTTGAGTCCGTCTGGACGGGGGTTGTGTTTTGAGTAATCGGTTGGGACCATCGGAGTCGGCACTGAGGGGACTCACTTGATGTTGCTGGCGGTCTGGATTGGATTCTGTGGGGGCGCGCTGGCCTCCGACGGCGAGGTCGCGATGGACGCGGCGCGGTCGCTGGTCGGGCTCGGGGAGCGGGCCGCCGGATCGCCGGGTGCGTCCGCGGCGCAGGGCTGGGCGGCCGGTCGCCTGGAGGCGATGGGCTACGAGGTGCGGCGCTCCGAGGCCGGCTATGAGGGCTGGGTCGTGGGCTGCCGCCCGGGGGAGTCGGGACCGACCGCGCTGGCCCTGGCCCACACGGACGCGGTGCACCCGGACTGCCCGGGGGCGGTGGACAACGCCGGCTCGGTCGGGGTGGCGCTGGCCGCGGCGGCGCGCCTGCGCCACGCGCCGACGGCGCTGGGGATCTGCTTCGCCTTCCCCGACGGTGAGGAGCACGGCCTGCTCGGCGCCCGGGCGCTGGCGGGGAGCTGGCAGGCGACGTGGCCGGAGCGTCCGCTGGCGCTGGCGGTGGCCATGGAGTTCATGGGCAACGGCGCGCTGGTCGCCGCCAACATGGACCCCACCTGGGGGCGCGCGGGGATGCGCTGGGTGATGGCGCACGCGGACGCGGACGTCCCCTTCGCCTACCGGGTGGTGGCGCGGGCGGCGCCGCACGCGACGGCCCGCTCCGATCACGCCCCCTTCGCGGCCTCGGGGGTGCCCTCGGTGTTCCTGGTGGGTCGCGATGAGGACGGCATCTACTGGCCCTACCACACGGATCAGGACGATCTGAGCCGGCTGGATTCGGCGGCCCTCGGCGCCTCGGTGGACGCCCTCTCGTCGCTGCTGAGCGCCCCGCCGCCGCCCGCAGGCGGGGACGCCTCGCTGCCCTTCCCCGGAACCCGCCTGCTGATCCCGGGGGGGCTGATTCAGGCGCTGACCCTGGCGGGCCTGCTCCTGGGCTTCGCCGGGCCGCTGGGGCGACGCGACGGGCCCGAGGGGCGCCTCCGGGGCGCCGTGGCCACCGCGGGGATCGCGCTGCTCGGGCTGGGTCTGACCCTGCTGGCGACCGCGGCGGGCGCTGTCGCCTGGGCGATCGGCGCGCACGGGCGCGCGGACCACGGCGCGCTGGCGGAGCCGCTGACCCTGGCCTGGGCGGGGGCCGTGGCGGCGGTCGCGCTGCTGACCTGCGGTCGCTTCGAGCGCCCGGCGCGGCCGCTCGGCGCCGGCGCTCTGGCCGCCGCCCTCACGGCCGCGCCCCTCCTCTGGATTGACGTGACCCTGGGCTTCGCCTTCTCGGCCGGCGCGCTGGGGCTGGGCCTCGCGCAGCGCCGCCGCTGGCTGTGGCCCCTGGGGCTGGGGCTGGCGGCGCCGCTGCCGATCTATCTGTCGACGCCGGACCTGTGGCGGGAGCTGGTCTTCCAGTTCCTGCTGCCTGAGGGGGGGATGTGGTGGATGCCCGGGCGCGCGCTGTTCTGGTGGCCGCTCCTCACCGCCGGGCTGGCGCTGCCGGCCCGCGCGCGCCGGCTGTGGCCGCTCGCGGCGCTCGCGGCGCTCGCGGGGATCGCCTGGGCGACGGCGACGGAGCCCTGGGCGGCCCCTTACTTCCAACGGGAGATGCTGTGGCCGGGTTAATCTGCCCGGCATGTCCCTGCTTCAAGTCACGCGAGATCGCGCCGTCACCGCTCTGCAATCCATGCCCCGCCGGGCCCGCCGCCGGATGAAGGGCGTCCCCATCCGCCGTGAGTCCCTGCGGCTGGTCTCCACCGCCGGATACCAGATCGCCGTTCGCATCGATCGGCCCGCCGACGAGGGGCGCTGGCCGGGGATCGTGCTGTGCCCCGGCACCAGCGATCCCGGCTCGGTGTTCGACGGATGGACCCAGCCGGTGAACGCCAGGGAGCTCGCGTCGTCGGGCTTTGTGGTGGCGACCTTCGACCCCGCCGGCCGGGGGGACTCCTGGGGCGAGGAGGACTACGGGGGCCCGGAGCACCAGGACAACGTGCGGCACGTGATCCTGCACCTCGCCAGGCAGGAGGTCGTCGACGCCGAGCGCATCGGGGTCGTCTCCATCTCGCTCGGACTGGCCATGGCCTGCGGCGCGCTGGCCCGGTACGCCGACGAGCTGCCGGTGTCGTGGCTGATGGACTGGGAGGGGCCCTGCGATCGGGAGATCATCACCGCCGGCGGGAAGATCATGGCCCCGGCCATGGGCCACAGCTTGAAGGACGAGGTCTACTGGAGGCCCCGCGAGGCGACCCGACACGTGGGCGAGCTGCAGTGCGGCTATGTGCGCATCCAGTCCGAGATCGATCACGCCCAGCCCGGAGAGTTCCGGCACGCTGAGCGCATGATCGCGGCCGCGGCCGCCGGTGAGGCGCTGCCCTGGTTCCAGGTCAACGATCACCCCCGAGGCGTGGCGCCTGAGTCCATCTCCTGGACGAGCCCGGGCCGGCGCGGGGCCAACCGGGTGCTGATGGCGCGAATCAAGCGCCTGATGAGCAGCTGAGACCGCCCCCGTCGTGCGGGGAAGCGCTTGCCGTCCTGGCCGCAGCCCATGTACTTCGCGTCGGTCGTGAGCCCCAGCTCGCGGGTCAGCGTCGGGCCGTCCGGGCAGTCGGCGGCGCGCGCGCCGCCGATCAGCGCCGCCAGCGCCAGCGGCAGCGCCGCCAGCGCCAGGGCTGTCACGCCTCGCGCACGGAGACCGGGACGCCGTTTCGTTCGGGCGCGCCAGTGAAGGGATCCAGCGCGCCGCCGATGAGCTCGCCGGTGGGCAGGTCCGCGCCCCAGGGCAGGGTGACGGTGTCGACGCGCAGCGCCGGATCGTGCTTCACCGCGCAGCGCACCGCGCCAAAGGAGGAGGCCACCACGACCTCCGCGCCGTCCGCGAAGCCCGCGTCGGGGTGCAGCCGGGCGAAGCCGGGGGCGTTCAGGCCGGCGCCGGGAGCGCGGGCGTCCTCGCAGATGAGCCGCAGGGGGTGATCCGGATCGTCCGTCGGCGGGGTCAGGGCGCGCACGGCGTCCGCCAGCGCGTCCGGGGCGAGGTTCAGGCGCTGCTCCGGGTGGGTCACCCGCCAGGCCGCCCGATCCAGCTCGCCGCTGTCCAGCCCGCGAGGCATGGCCTCCAGCGCGGTCAGCGTCGGCAGATCCGCCAGCTCCAGCGCCCGGTCGACCCAGCCGCGCAGGTTCGCGCCCGCGAGGTGCCGGCCGAAGAGCTGCAGGTGTCGGCCGATCGGTCCGCCAAACAGCGGCGGCTTGGCTTCGTGGAAGAGGGCGGAGAGGATCGCGGACTCGTCGCGGGCTTCGCCGCGGGGGGCGACCACCGGCGGCGTCGCCTGGATGAAGCGGGTGGGCAGCGCGGCGTGGTCCAGCAGGTGGAGATCGCCGCGCTCCCAGGGGGTGGTGGCGGGCAGGACGTAGTCGGCCATCTCCGCGATGGGGCCGCCGGCGGCGCCGACGTAGATGAGCAGGTCCAGCTCGCTCAGCGCCCGGCGGACGCGCTCGGGCTGAGGCAGCTCGGCGGTGGGGTCGCCCAGGCAGATGAGCGCCTTGAGCTGGCCCTCTCCGCCCTGGAGGATCTCGTCGGCGAGCAGGGTCGCGGGCTGCTGCAGCAGCAGCGAGGGAAGCCCGCCCACCCGACCGCGCGGGGCCTGGTCGGTGGGGAAGCTGGCCGCCAGCGCCTGGAGATCCAGCAGCCCGCTGGCCTCGTACAGGCCGCCGGGGCGGAGCAGGTTGGCGCTCAGGGCGTGGGCCACGAGCCAGGCCCAGGCGGTCAGGGTGCCGTTGCGGGACTGGGTGAGCACGCTGGACATGGCGATGGTGGACATGGGGGCGCGGGAGAAGCGCAGGGCGGTCGCCGCCAGCGCGGCCTCCTCGACATCGCAGATGACGGCGACGCGATCGGGGGTCCAGGGGGCGAGCCACTCCCGCAGCCGCCCCACGCCGGAGCAGTGATCCCGCAGGTACTGCTCATCGGAGAAGTTCCGGGAGATCAGGAGGTTGCAGAGGCCGAGGAGGAAGAACAGCTCTGTGCCGGGCTTCAGCGGCGCGTGCAGGTCCGAGTCCTCCATGCACTTGCGGGCGCTGGCCTCGATGAGCTTGGTCTTCCGGGTGCGCCTGAAGTAGGCGAGGGCCTCGGTGTGGGTGGTGCCGTGCTGGAGGGGGCCCCAGCGGTGCTCGGCGGGGTCCACGCCCAGCAGGAGGGTGAAGTGCGAGCGTCCGACGTCGGCCTGGAGGGCGGTGGGGTAGCCCAGCACCAGCTCCGTCGCGTAGAGGAGGGGGGCCGCGCCGAGCGCCATGGGGGTGAAGAAGTTGGGGGTGCCCAGGCCGGCGGTGACCGCGGCGGCGCGGACTGCACCCAGCTGGTTGTAGGCCAGCGCCTCGCCCGCGTAGAGGCCGACAGCCTGGGGGCCGCCGGAGCGCCGGAGCTCACCGAACCGCTTTCCCGCCTGCTGGAGCGCCTGCTCCCAGCTCAGCTCTCCGTCGGGGCCGCGCGGGCGCAGGGGCCTGCCTTCGGCCTCCTGGAGCGCCGCGCTGGCGACGCCGACGTCGCAGGTGAAGCCGAGGCTCTTCGGGTTGTCGGGATCGCCCTCGATAGCGGCGATGTGATCGCCCTCGATGGTCAGCGACACGCCGCAGGCTCCGGAGCAGAGCCTGCAGTAGGAGAGGGTGGTGCTCATCGCATACTCAGGCGTGCGGTCTTCAGGCGCCGTCGCACCTTCGGGAAGGGGAGGAGCTGTTCTTTGAGGGCGGCGGCGGCGTGGACCTTCAGCCGGGGGATCAGCTCGATCAGGACGTCGTCGACGTCCGGACCGCGCACCGCGGAGAAGTAGGCGACGATCGGCGCGCCGGGGTTGGCGTCGAGCGTGCGGCCGGCGGCGCGCACGGCCTTCTGATCTTCACCGACGGCCAGCAGCGCGGCGGCGGGCTCCGGGCGGCCGCAGCGGGAGGCGCCGAGGAGCGCGCTGTAGTGCCCCGCGCGGGCGTGGGCCCAGCAGATGGCGGGGAAGGCGGGGTGCTCGGTGGTGGCGGCGAGGTGGGTGCGACCGGGCACCTCCTCCACCTTGTTGGAGAGGCGCACCAGCCAGCCGGCCGCCGGGTGCCGCAGCGCGGCGGCCTCCAGCACAGCCTCCACGGCCTCCTCGGCGACCATGGAGAGCCCCTGGTAGAGGCTCGATGGCTGCATGTGCTTCTCCATGGTGTCGAGCAGCGGGATCGCCGCGCGCACGGAGGCGGCGCCGAAGACGGCCTTGGGGCCGGCGGTCAGCTCAAGGAGCGCCAGGGGCTCATCGAAGGCGAGCGCCTCGTAGAGCTGGGTCAGCGACTCACCGTGCTCCACCGCGGTGTTGACCTCCCTCCGGAGGCGGTCCAGATCCCGGGGGAGGACGAGCTGGCTGAGATCGCCGAGGAGGACGGCGTTCACTGGCGCACCCCACACTTCTCGTAGAGGTCGGAGGTCCGGAACTCGACCGGCGGCTCCCCGTGACACCAGGCGACGTAGGCCTTGGCGGTGAGGCGCGGCGCCAGCGCACGCGGCGGCCCCTTGGGCAGCCCCGGCTCGCCCAGGAGAGGGTGAGAGGGCGGCACGACGGGGCGCGCGCGGGGCTCGACCACCCCCATCAGCCCGCCCAACCCGACGCCGGAGATCAAGAGCCCTTCAGGATCCTCGGCCACCGCCAGCAGGCTCAGGTCGCGCCCGTGGGAGGCGCCGAGTCGCTCGGGGGGGACGGTGACCAGCAGATCCCAGAGATTCCGGGAGAGCTCCACCCGGCTGCGCCCCTTGACGAGGTGCAGGGCCTTGTAGAGGGTCAGCACCCCCGGCCAGGCCTGCTCGGGGGGGACGGAGGATCCCACGCGCCCGGCGACGTGCAGCACGGCCCCCATCTCTCCCGGGACTGAGACCCGGAAGTGACCGTTGAAGGGGAATCGCCCGGCGCTCCCCACCAACAGGGCCTTGCTGATGGAGGCGGGGGCCTCCCCTTCGGTCTGTTGCTGCCGGTTGTTCTGCACGCGCTCTCTGTGAAGCTCTAGGGCTCGAAGTGACCGCAGTTCTGGGCGGAACCAAACGGGTTCTGCACGCTGCTTGCGGTCTGGTACCAGTAGGCGCCGCCGCCCAGCGGGCAGGCGACGTAGGCGATGGTGTGATCGCCCTTACCCTTGTGGGTGCTCACCATGGTCCGGATCTCGACGCCGACGTCGCTGAAGTGCTCGCGCATGCCGGCGGTGTCCGAGTCACGGAACTTGGCGGTGATGTCCGCGGCCCGGCGGGCGGCGTCGCGGGTGCTGCGGGGGAGGGTGGCGTCGTCGGCGGTGGCGTCGAGGTGGCCCCAGAGGGCGTTGGCGTCGCCGGTGGAGGGCACCTCCTTCAGCAGGTTCTGGTGTACGTCGAGGTACTCCTGCATCACGCGGTTGACCCGGTCCGCGTCACAGCAGACGACCTTGGAGTCCTCATACGAGGCGCCGCGGGCGGACTTTCCGCCCTTGCCCCTGTTGGCCTTGCCGCGAGGAGCGTCGTCCTTTTCGTCCTCTTTGTCGGCCTTCTCATCCTCTTTTTCGTCGGCCTTCTCATCGTCGTTGGCGTCGGCTTCGCCGTCCGCCTTCTCGTCGGTTGGCTCGTCGCTGGCTTCATCCCCGCCACCACAGGCGAAGCCCAGGGTGAGCATGGAGGCGACCACAGGCAGCAAAAATCGCATCAAAAACCTCCTTGATTCTCCGATCGGGAGGCTAACACGTCGCCTCGCTTGCAGCCGAGCGGAGCCAGCGATAAGCCGTGCGACCAGGAGGAAGTCATGAGCGAAGCGTCCACCACCAACAGCGGCGGCACAGGGACCATTGCTTTGATCATTGTCGGCGGTATCTGTCTCGGATCCGGAGTCATGACAATGCTCTTCGGCTGGGAGTTCGGAAACGGTAGCGATATCGCGGAGCAGATCGCCGCCTCCGGCTTCAACGGCATACCGCATCTACACATGACCTCTTCCGGGCCCGTCGCCTTCGGCCTGATCTTCACGGGCATCGCCCTGTGCGTCGCCGGCAACCGCGGCGCCTGGAAGAACACCGGCGGGTACTGAACCCCCCCGTGAATGGCGGCGACGCCAGCGGCCGGGTGAGCCTGAGGCGCGGCATACGACGCCTCGTCGGGCCCACCCACCCCGACATGGACCACGTCTTCCTGGAGCTGGAGGAGGCGGTCGAGCTGTTGGAGCGCGCGCTGGCCGATCTGGCGCTGGGCGAGGGCTCGCCTCCGGGCTTTGATCCCGGCCGACACCTCGCGCCGGGGCTGCCGCGGCTGCGCCCGCTGATGGTGATGCTGGCGGCCCAGGCCGCCGGTGAAGAGGATCCGGACGCGGCCGAGGTCGCGAGCGCCGCGGAGCTGCTGCACCTGGCCGTCATGATCCATGACGCCGCGCTCGGTCGTCAGGGCGGCCGCCGACGCCGGGTCGCGCGGCGCCTGCTGGGGCGCACGGTCAACTGGCTCGGCGGGAACCACCTGACGCTGCGCGCGCTGGAGCTGGCCCGCGCGGCGCCCCGCCCGGAGGTGCTGGGGGATCTGCTGGAGGCCATGCGGGAGATCTCCGAGTGCCACGCCCTGGCCGAGTCGCTGCAGGATCGGGATCCCTCGGTGGGCGACTACCGGGAGTACGCCGAGGGGCACGCGGGCGCGGTGTTCGCCTTCTGCACCCGCGGCGGCGCGCTGCTGGCCGGCGCCCCCCGCCCGGTGGTCAGCGCCCTCGGTCGATACGGTCGACACATCGGCGTCGCCTGGCACGCCCTGGAAGATCAGTGGAGCCTCGCCATGCCGCCGGAGGAGCTGGCCCGCGTGCTCGGTCGCTTCGCCTCCTCGGGGCGCCCGGTGCTGCCCCTCATCCGGGCGCTGGAGGTCGACCCCTGCCTGGACGGCCTGCTGGACAAGCTCCTGGAGCAGGGCGACCCGGACGACGCGGTGGATCTGCAGCGCAGGGTCCGCGACGCCGGCGGCCTCACCGCCGCGCGCATCATGGTGGCCGAGGAGTCCCTGGCCGCCCGCCGCGCGCTGCGCACCCTGCCGGAGACCCCGCACCGGGAGATCCTCGACCGCATCGCCGCCGGCCTCGCCCGGAAGGACATGCGCGAGGTGCGAGCCTCCGCGCACGGCCTCTGAGCGGCTCAGCGCCCGGTCGAGTACTCGAACTCCGCCAGGTACGGCGAGATCCGGTAGGTGTGATCGAGCCCGTAGCTGCCGTACTCGTCCGTGACGCGGATGAAGTAGACCGAGCCCTCGCTGACCGGCCCGAGGTTGGCCAGATCCGGGAAGTTGTCCCCGTCGTCGATGAAGGTGTCGCCCTCCAGGGGCGCCCCCCACTCGTCAAAGACCTCGACCCGGGGCGTCATCAGGGAGCCGTAGCGGCCGGAGCTGCCGAACACGTGCAGCCGGCGCCCGTCGGCCTCGGCGTCGACCTCCACCCGGTACCAGTCCTCGTCGTAGCTGCTCTCGATGTCCCCCCAGATCGTCGTCGCGAGGTAGTCGCCGCTGCTGGAGGTGTAGGCGTCGAAGGCGGGCAGGGGGGAGGCCTCCACGTCGTAGTCGTTGGGCTCCGTCTCCCGGGGGTAGGCGCCCGGCTCGCCGATGAGGATGTAGACGAAGAACCAGTGGTCGTCGCCGCCTTGACCTGACGCGTCCGTCGCCGCGATGACCGCCCGCCCGCCGCTCACCCCGTAGTGCTGGGCGATGCCCTCGGGCCCGAGGCCCTCCTTCCGCAGCAGCCGCTGCTGCTCGGGGGTGTAGAGCTCGACCGTCGCGACCGCGTCGGTGCCGCCGTCGTAGGCCGCGCCGTAGATGAGGACCGGGCAGTCCTCGTAGGGCAGGTCCAGGTTGATGTAGTCCACGTCCCCGACCTCCTCCAGCAGGACACCGACGGTCCAGATGGTGGCGCTGCTCTCGGCGGTGACGGAGGACGCGGGATCGTCGAAGCTGTCGCTCTCGGACGTGTGGGCGCCGGTCTCCTGGACCACCAGCTCGTAGGAGAAGTCGCTGCCGCTCGCGCCGTCGAGATCCTCCACCGCCAGGAGCCAGGTTCCGGCCGTCGGCAGGTAGGCGTACAGGACGGTGTCGTAGGTGGACACAGGCCCGGTGGGGAAGTCGTCCTCGATGTGGTGGAGCTTGCCGTTGGGATCGTAGAGCGAGACCACTGTGTTCATGTCTTCGCTGCCGAGGGGCTCCGTCGTAACGCGGATCCACTCGCCGCCGTCGGCGCCGAAGGCGTAGTAATCGACGTCGTCATTCGACTGGAGGTAGCCGGTGGTGCCGGTCTCCCAGAGCACGCTCTCGGCCTCCTCGAAGTCGTTGTTGCGATCACCCGAGACGCAGACAGCGTCGTCGCAGATCTGCCACCCCGAGCAGTCCTCGTCCTCAGCGCACTCGCTGGACGACGTGCTGTAGGGGGTGGTGTCGTCTGTGGTGGTCGCGGCGTCGGTGTCGTCGCCGGTTGTCGCCTTGCCGTTGCAACCCGCGGCTACCAGTACAATAGTGACGCTCCGAACGAGTGTGTTCACGCTCAACATTCCTCCTGCATACCCCCCAAAGCTACCACCTCTTTACGGAGGCCGTCGTTGGCCAAAGCGCGCGCGTTGACTGGCATCCAGCCCTCAGGCGTTCCCCACCTGGGAAACCTGAAGGGCATGATCGAGCCGGCACTCTCTCTACAGGACACCCACGAGGCGTTCTACTTCATCGCCTCCTACCACGCGATGACCACCCTCAAAGACCCCGAGGCGCTGCGGCGCAACCAGCGCGAGGCGGCCATGGTCTGGCTGGCCTTCGGGCTGGACCCGTCGCGCACCTCGCTCTTCCTCCAGCAGGCCGTCCCCCAGGTCTGCGAGCTGTCATGGATCCTCGCCTGCCAGGTCAACACCGGCACCCTCGAGCGCGCGCACGCCTTCAAGGCCGCGCGCGACAAGCGCCGGGAGATCAACCTGGGCACCTTCAGCTACCCCGTGCTGATGGCCGCCGACATCCTCCTCTACGACTCCACCCACGTCCCCGTGGGCCAGGACCAGAAGCAGCACGTCGAGATGGCCCGGGACATGGCCCAGGCCTTCAACCACCGCTTCGGGGGCGGGGAGGCCGTGCTCACGCTGCCCCAGCCCCTCATCCGCGAGGAGGTGGCGGTGGTGCCGGGGCTGGACGGGCAGAAGATGTCCAAGTCCTACGACAACACCATCTCGGTGCTCCTCCAGGGCAAGAAGCTGCGCAAGCGCGCGATGCAGATCGTCACCGACAGCCTCCCGCTGGAGGCTCCAAAGGATCCCGACACCTGCAACGTCTTCGCCCTCTACAAGCTCTTCGCGGAGCCCGATGCGGTCGCGGCCCTTGACGCTCAGTACCGCGGTGGCAACTTTGGATACGGTCACGCCAAGCAGGCTCTCTACGAGGTGCTTGTCGAGGCCCTCGCGGAGCCACAGCGGCGCTACGCTGAGCTGGCAGCCGACCCCGGATATGTGGACGGCGTGCTGGCGGCTGGCGCCGAGCGGGCCCGGGGGATCGCGACCCAGACGATAGAGAGAGTCAGGCGGGCAGTGGGTCTCAACTGACTGGGATAAGTTGATCCCACAATAAAAACCTGAAACTTTCCTGGCTCTTGACATCCCATTGACAATAGAATCTGGCGGTTCTTTAGTATCAAAGGGGGTCTTCAGTGAGACCTCCCCCCCTGAACTTCTTCCCGGATCAGGGGAATTAAAGCCCGCCTCCAGCCGTTGTTGTTCGACCCCCAGGAGTCCCCCCCATGGCGACACTTCGTTCCGGTACTGCCGGCCTCTCTTCCTTCTCTGATCGAGGCCGCTCCGAGCGCCTCACCGCCGATCAAGAGAAAGAGATGGCGAGGCAGATCCGGATCGCTGAAGAGCGCGCGAAGAGCGCTGTCTCCGCGCTGGATATGGCGTCCGACATCCTGAACCGCCGCCCCGAGCGGGCCGAGCGCACCCGCGCCGGCGCCGTCGACCGGCTGGAGGAGGCCGTACAGACCGTGATGGCCGCCTCCCGGGAGGAGCCCGAGCTGCGCCGCGCCGCCGGCGCGGCCTGTGTGGCGTGGCAGGAGGCGGAGAACCTGCGCTGGCGACTGGCGATGAGCGGTCGCCGCATCGCGCACGGCGAGGCCCGCAAGCTGGCCGGCCCCTTCATGGACGAGGAGGACCTCGTCCAGGAGGGCTACATCGGCCTGCTGCGCGCCGCCAAGCGCTTCGACCCCGACCGCGGCATCCGGTTCAGCACCTACGCCCGCTGGTGGGTCCGCGCCCAGATGACCCGCGCCATCGATCACACCGGCCGCCCGGTCCGTCTCCCCGGCTGCGCCGTCGAGCAGACCCGGAACCTCCGCAAGGCCAAGAAGCGCTTCGAGGCCGCCGGCGAGGAGTTCTCCATCAGGGATCTCGCCGCCGAGGTCGGCATCGACAAGGGGCGCGCCGAGCTCTTGCTGAGCCAGGGCAACACCATCTCGCTGGAGCAGCCGATCGACGACGGCCCCCGCCCCCGCCCGCTGGAGCGCTTCCTCCAGGACGACGAGGCCATCCAGCCCGACAGCGAGGCCATCCAGGGCCAGGAGCTGAGCCGGATGCACGAGGCGTTCGACATCGTGCTCTCCGAGCGCCAGCGCTTCGTGCTCACCCGCCGCTACGGCCTGGAGGACGGCGAGTTCCGCACCCTCTCCGAGGTGGGCAAGGAGATGGGCCTGTCCCGTGAGCGCGTGCGGCAGATCGAGCGCGAGGCCCTCATCCGGCTGCGCGAGCAGAGCGGCATCCGCGACATCTCGCAGCTGGGCGAGGTCTTCAGCCGAAGCCGCAAGAAGCGCCGCTCCAGGGCCCGGTCCGCCTCGGCTCAGGCGGGCTGACCCCGGTCGATCTGCCTGCTGAGCGCCGCCAGCACGTCCACGCCGTCGTGCGGGCGGCCGAAGCGCGGCCGCTGGAGCTCGCCGGGCGCGCAGACGCGGTCGAACCCGAGCGACACCAGCGCCGGAACCGCATCGACCTCGCGGAGGTCCGTCGCGCAGCTCGACAGCGGCAGCTCCGAGAGCGGCGCCAGCTCGTCCAGTGATGAGATGGCGTGCACGGTCAGCATGCGCGGCAGCGGGCCGGCCTCGGCGTGGCTCGCGGGCATCAGGGCCGCCGCCCAGTCCGCCCCGGCCTCGCAGCGACCGGTGATCCGCGCGAGCCCGCAGCGCGCTCGCCAGCGGGGGCCCAGCGCCGGGTCCACTTCCCCCCGGGGCAGCGCGTCCGCCAGGCGCGCGAGGGCTACCGCCAGGGCGTCCACCAGGGGCTCTGGATCTCCCAGGCAGAACACCGCCGCCGGGGACATGCAGCCCCGCCCGTCGTAGAGCGCCGCGTCCAGCGCCAGCCCGGGCGCCGTCGAGGGATCGCCGCTGACCACCGCGAAGCTCACCCGGTGCCCGTGCAGCGAGCGCCGCTGGGTGAGCTTCAGGCGGCTCTGGAGGGCCGCCATGGCCTCATCCGAGCCGAAGCCCAGGACGGCGTCCGCGCCGTCGAGGAGGTGGAAGGCGGCCGCGTGGGGGAGGGTGTGGGCCCGGACGCCGAGGGCCGCGAAGTCGTCGGCCAGCGCCTCCACGGGCGCCGGGCAGCGCGCGGAGGCCTTGAGCACGACCTCGCTGCCCAGCGAGGCGAAGAGGGCGGTCCACTCCAGCGCGGCGGTGAACACATTGCCCGCGCACCAGATGACTACCCGTCGGGGCGGCGCGCCCCGCGGGACGCCCAGCACGCCCTCGGCGCTCAGCACCGCGGACACCGCGGCGGCCTGTGCCGCCCTGGCGCCTTCGGCCGAGAGGCCGGTCCCCCAGCGCGCGGCGTCTCGCGCGCCCCAGCGCGCCGTGGCGGCGCGAGCCGCCGCCACGCGGTCCGCCACGTGGTCCAGTGTCAGCGGGTCCAGTGTCAGCGGGTCCATGCGGCCTCCCTGGACTCCTCGACGGTCAGCGAGCAGCCCCGCGGCGGCGCGCCGGTCAGGCGCCCCCGGAGCTGGACGATGTCGCCGAGGCCGTCTCCCGGGCGCGTGACCGTGCCGAGATCCATCGTCTCGATGGCGAGCGCGCTCCCCCAGTTGGCGAGGTCCACGAAGCGCAGCAGGCCCTCCCCCTCGACCGGCGCGCCGGTCAGGGGATCCACCGCGTAGGCGTGCAGCCAGGGCGGGGCCCGGAAGCCCTCGCCCGTGTCCCAGAGCTGGCTGGAGAGCTCGGTCATGCCGTACTCGCCGACCGCCCTGACGCCGCCCAGGCGCTCCGTGATGGCGCGCTCGAGCGCGGGGCCGTCCAGCTCGGAGTGTCGGCCCTTGAAGCCACCGGTGACCATCAGGACGCTTCCCTCGGGCAGGTCGGCGCGCAGGTCCGTGCGATCGAAGAGGTCGGCGAGGGCGAAGGCGGTGGCGGCGATGAAGACCGGCCGCTCCGCGGCGATGAGCGCGGCCCAGGCGCTACTCAGGTCAACGCCCCGGGCCGGATCGAAGAACCAGCGGGCGTCCGGCGAGAAGTGCGCGATCATGTGCCCCAGGGACGAGTCCGGGTGGGAGCGCGGCGGGGTGACCAGGGAGAGGGTCTCCTCGACGGGGCACCCGGGCAGGCAGGCCTGGAACCACCGGAGGGCGGCCGCTTCGTAGACCCCGGCGTGGGGCATCCAGTGCTCGCCGCGCCGCCCCGTGGTGGTCCCTGAGGTGCGGTAGACGACGGAGGGGGCGTCGGTCGCGCAGAAGCGCACGTCCCGGAAGAGCGCCACCGGGACCGCTGGGATGTCCGCCAGCGAAGCGGGGGCCGCGCCCGCCGCGAAGCGGCCGTAGGCGGGCACCGCCTCGAGCTGCCATTGGTACAGCGTCAGGGCCGCGCGGGTGATGTCGCGGGCGCCGCTGGGGGCTGCGATGACGTCCAGGGCGAAGGCGCTGGCGTCCTCAAGGGAGGCGAAGGACATGTCGCACCTTGTATCGTGTTGAGCATGAGTGAACGCGGTTCAGGAGACGTCTGGTCAGCAGCCGCCGCCCCGGGTTCTGGTCGGGAGGCCGGCGGCGACCGCTGGTTGGCGCGCCCGCTGGCGGGGGGCGCGTCTCTGTGCGCGGTCGCTGACAGCGAGGCGGGGTCGGTCTCCGAGGTCGCGCTGGCTGCGCTCCACCGACACCTCGCGGAGGCATCGGACCCGCTGGACAGGGGGCTCCATCAGGCCGCGGCGGCGGCGGTCGGCGACGCGCTGGCGGCGATAGCCGAGGGGACGCGGGCCTCGATGGCCTGGGTCACCGTCACCGACGGCGGCGCCCTGTTTGGCTGGCTGGGTCACTGCCGGGTCGGCCGCCTGCGGGCCGGCGGCCTGACGTGGCTCACCCGCGATCACTCGCTGGCCGAGCAGCTGCTCCTGGAGGAGCAGCTCACGCCCGCCGAGGCGCGGGATCACCCCTGCCGCAAGGTGCTGGTCCGGAGCTTCGGCGTGGACCGTGAGGCCGACGTGGTCGCGCTGGATCCCCGGCCGGGGGACGCGCTCGTGCTCTGCACCGACGGCGTGTACGACGCCCTCGCTGACGCTCAGATCGCCCTCGTGGCCGCGGGGGGCGCGGAGGCGCTGGTCGCGGCGGCGGCCAGCGGCGGCGCCGGGCGGGCCGCCGTGCTCGTGAGGCCGTGAGCGTGAGGTCGTGGGCGTGAGGTCGTGAGTGAGACCGCCGACCGCGGGCAGGGGCTGGACTGGACCGCGCGCCGGGACAAGGGGCCGGTGCGCTCAGTGAACGAAGACCGCTGGCTCGTGGGCGCGCTGGGGGAGCGGGCGCACCTGTACGCGGTGGCGGACGGGATGGGCGGGAGCGCCAGCGGGGAGCCCTCGGCGCGGCTCGCGCTGGAGGGGCTCTACCGGTCGCTGATGACTTCGGAGGCGCCGCTGAGCGTCGAGGCCCAGCTGCGGGCGCCCGATGACATCCGGGCCACCCTCGCCGCGGAGCTGCTGAAGGAGGAGAACCCGTTCGGGCTGGAGCACGGCGGCGCCACCCTCGCCTGGGCGGTGGTCCGGCGGCGCGCGGTCACCGTGGGCTGGATCGGCGACAGCCGGGTGGGGGTGATCGGGGCGGGTGACCTGCGCTGGCTCACCCGGGATCACACGCTGGTTGAGAAGATGGTGGACTCGGGCCGCATCACCCGCGAGGAGGCGCTCACCCACCCCCACCGGAACATCCTCCTGCGCTCCGTGGGGCTGAGGGGCGACGGCGCGGAGGCCGGCGCGGCCGAGGTGGCCGAAGCGACCTGCTGGCACGGAGAGCGCCTGCTCCTCTGCACCGACGGCATCTCCCGGTCCCTCACGGGCGAGGCGATCGCGGCGCTGGTCACGGACGGCGTCGACGCCAGCGCGCTGGTGGACGCGGCCATCGCCGCCGGCGCCACGGACAACCTGGCGGCGATCCTTGTGGACATCCAGCACTGATCCAACACTGAGCACTGTCAGCCCCGGACGGCGTCGCTCAGGGCGTCGAGGAAGCCGACGAGCTGGTGCTGGCTGATGGTGAGCGGCGGGATCACCGCCAGCACCTCCGCCGCCGGCCCGGCCGGCAGGATGATGTAGCCGCGCTCCATCAAGGCCCGGGAGACCCCCAGCGCGTCCGGCAGCTCCACCCCGAGCATCAGCCCCCGTCCGCGCACCTCTCCGAAGCGCGCCAGCTCCCCGGCGAGCCAGCTCCCGACCTGCGACGCCCGCGCCGGCAGCGCGCGCCGCTCCATGTACTCCAGGCTGGCGAGCGCCATGGCGCAGCCCAGCGGGTTCCCGAGGAAGGTCTGGGTGTGCAGGGCCTCGCCCGCGCTGGCTCCCCAGGCCGCCATCACCTCGGCCGTGCCCAGGCAGGCGGAGATGGGGAAGCCCCCGCCGAGCGCCTTGCCCACGCACAGCAGATCCGGGATCACCCCCTCCTCCTGATACGCGAACCAGGCTCCGGTGCGGCCGAAGCCCGTGTAGCACTCGTCGACGATCAGGAGCGCCCCGTCCCGATCGCAGCGCTCCCGCAGCGCCGCCAGCCAATCGGCGGGCGGCACCCGGATCCCGCCGCGCCCCTGGATGGGCTCCACCAGCACGGCGCCCACGTCGGAGAGATCCTCCGGCAGCTCACCGAACGGCGCCCAGCGAACGTGATCACCGAGCTGCCCCGCGAAGGGGGCGCGGAAGGCCTCGGCCCTGTAGCCGATCGCCGCCAGCGCTCCGTAGGTCAGCCCGTGGTAGCCGCCCTCGAAGCTCAGCACCCCGTCGCGCCCGGAGGCGATGCGCGCGGTCTTGAGCGCCGCCTCCACCGCGTCTGAGCCCGAGCTGCCCAGGATGCCGTGGCTCATGCCGGTCAGCGCGGCCAGCTTCTCCAGCAGGAGCACCCGGCCGGTGTCCGGGAAGGCGTCCCCCATGGCGTGCAGAAGCCGCTCCATCTGCGCCTTGCCGGCCTCCACCACCGAGGCGTTCCGGTGGCCCACCCCGGCGACTCCGAAGCCCGCGGTCAGATCGACGAAGCGGTTTCCGTCGACGTCCTCGACGTTGGAGCCGAGCGCCGCCGCCCAGACGATGGGGTCGGTGTCGGCCACCCCGAGCGCGTCCGCGCGCCGCGCCCGACGCGCGGTGATCGCCGGGCACTCGCGCGCCGCCAGGCGGTCGATCCAGGAGCGGGAGGCCGGCCCGGGGATGGGCGTCACGAGGAGGGGGAGGTCTGCGCCGGTCATGATCATCCGTGAGTCGTCTGGGGCTGATGAAGCCAAGTACCGCGTCGAGGTGAATGTGACCGGAGTGAACACGATGTCCACCTCGGGTTAGACTCCGTGCCCGTGAGCTGGTCCCTACCACTGCTGCTGTCGATACTTGGCTGCAAGGACAAAGAGCCTGAGCCGGTCGTCGAGATCGAGTCTGACGCCGTCGTGCTTCGGCTGGTGAACCCGACCGATGAGGATCCCTTCATCGGGGTCAGCACATTGCGCCTGGAGGTGGCGGTCGAGGGCGAGGTCGTCGCGACCTCGGAGTTCGAGCCGGGGGGCTCCCCCGACCTGGGCGACCTGACCGACTACGGCGCGGCCCGCTTCCGCCTCGCTGGCCTCTCGGGCACCGAGGTGCTCAGCTACGGTCGCTCCAGCGAGGTGGTGCTCTACCCCGGGGCGGATCGCAGCGTCCCCATCCTGTTCCTGCCCGTGAACGAGGTGATCCCCATCACCGCGGACGAGATGGCGGCCGATCGCAGCGCCCACCTGGCGACCCGCCTTCGCGACGGCCGCGTGCTCCTTGTCGGCGGGCGGGCCCCGGACGGCTTCGCGGCCTACGCGGATCTGGAGCTCTACGATCCCGACCTGCTGGAGTTCCAGTCCCTCGGCGACTCGCTGCCGCAGGGCACCACGGACCTCGTCGGCTCGTGGACCGGGGACTACACCGAGCTCATCGTGGCCGGCGGCACCGAGCTGCAGATCGGCGAGGTCTCGACGGCGGCGACGATCAGCATCGACGCCGAGTCGCTGCAGGTCGACATCGTCGATGACATGAACGCCGAGCGGTCCGGCCACTGCTTCACCATCTTCAAGGACACCTCCGGCCTGGCGCTGGGAGGCAACGAGGGCGTCGCCAGCGGCGACTACCTCAAGGTGGACAGCAACAGCGGCATCTGGATCTGGGATCAGATCGACCTGAAGGGCCTCGACGAGTCCCTGGTCACCGGCTGCGCCACCGCCGAGTCCGGCAAGGTCTTCGTTCAGGGCCTGGACGAAGGCTCCACCGGCGTCTTCGACTACACCGACCTCGCCCGCCTGCAGAACTCCGACATCGAGGACGCCTTCAGCCCCCTGTCCAGCGGGGACGACTTCCTCGCGCTGGAGGGCGCCATGCTCATCCCCGTGCCCGGAGACGCGGTCTGGGTGGGCGGGGGCATCGTGCGCGATCTCAGCGACGCCTTCAGCAACGAGCCCAACGAGGAGGGCCAGCTCTTCCTGCTGGACTCCGACACCTTCGTGACCGCCGCCGCCCCGGAGGTGACCCGGGTGGACGGGAGCTGGGATCACTGGATCGAGGAGGGCTGGGCCGTGCTGGGCTGCGGCTCCGCCGACGGCACCGCCGTCAACATCCAGACCCGCGTCGAGCTCATCGAGCTGAAGACCGGCGATCGCCTCTCGACCGATGTGGTGATGGACCGCCAGCGCGCCGACTGTCGGCTCACGACGATGCTCGACGGCAGCGTGCTCATCACCGGCGGCTTCAGCGCGACCCAGGTGGGCCAGTCGACCGCCGCCGTGCTCGTCCCCTACCTCGGGGACTGACTGCTCCCTCAGCGGTCGAAGCGCTCGTGCAGGGCGGCGATGAGCTTGCCGTGGAGGCCGCCGAAGCCGCCGTTGGACATGACGGCCACCACGTCGCCCTCCATGGCGTTGGCGGCGACCGTGGCCACGATGGCGTCCACGTCGGGGAGGTGCATGGCCTCCCGGCCGCGGGCCCGCACCGCCGCCGCCAGCCCCTCCGGGTCGAGGCGCTCGGCCTCGGGGATGCCCGAGGGATCGTGCAGCGGGGCGATGAGCACCTGATCGGCCGCGTCAAAGGCCCCGGCGTAGGCCTGCTGGAACACCCGGCGTCGGCTCGACGCGCTGCGGGGCTCGAAGATGGCCCACATGCGCCGCCCGCCGAAGCGCATCCGCAGCGCGCCGAGGGTGAGGCGGACCGCGGTGGGGTGGTGCGCGAAGTCGTCCAGCACCGTGACCCCGCCGGGCTCATCCAGCACCTGCTGCCGGCGCTTGATGCCCCGGAAGGTCGCCAGCGCCGTCGCCAGCGCGTCCGGCGCGCAGCCCTCGCGGATGAGGGAGGCCACCGCCGCGACCTGGTTGTAGAGGTTGTGCTCGCCGACCATGCAGGAGGTGAAGGTGCCGACCGGCGCCCCGTCCCGCAGCACGGTGAAGGTCATGGTCCCGGCGTCGTGATCCACGCTCTCCACCCGCCCGTCCCAGTCCTGACCGGGGCCGTAGCCCCACACCTCGCAGGGGGCCTCCGCGCAGACCTCGCGCACCTCCGGGTGATCCCAGCGGGCGATGAGCAGGCCGTCCTCGGGCATGCCGGCGACGAGCTTCCGGAAGCTCTGCTGCACGTGGTCCAGGTCGCGGTAGATGTCGGCGTGATCGAACTCCACGCTGGTGAGGATGGCGGTGCGGGCCCGGTAGTGGAGGAACTTGGGCTCCTTGTCGAAGAAGGCGGTGTCGTACTCGTCGCCCTCGATGACGAAGTGGCTGCCGCCGCCCGCGCGGGCGGTGCGATCCCAGCCCACGACGACGCCGCCCACGAGGTAGCCCGGGTTCAGGCCCACGCCGTCGGCCATCCAGGCGATGAGGGCGGTGGTGGTGGTCTTGCCGTGGGTGCCGGCGACGACGATGGAGCGGCTCGACTTCAGGAACAGCTCGCCGAGCAGGTGCGGGAAGGAGCAGTAGGGCAGATCCCGCTCGACCACCGCCTGCGCCTCTTCGTAGATGGCGCGGATGACGTTACCGACGACGACCAGATCGGTGGGGGGCGTCTGATCGAGGTTGGCGGCGTTGAAGCCCTCCATCACCGCGACGCCCAGGCCGGCGAGGTAGTCGCTCATGGGCGGGTAGACGCCCTTGTCGGAGCCGGTGACGGTGTAGCCGGCGTCGACGAGCATCCCGGCGATGGCGCCCATGGCGGTGCCGCAGATGCCCATGATGTGGACGCGCTCAAGGGATTCGGGGAGGCCGGAGTCGATGAGGGGCATGGCGGAAGGCTCGCGGACGTGAGTGGTCCAGAATCGGTATCCCGAAGGATCTCCGAGCCGCCTCAGCCGGGGGCCGGGAAGTGCGTGCCGTCCTCAATGCCGTCCTCAATGGCCGCGCGTGTCGCCGCCGCCCGATCGGCGGGCAGCACCCGCAGGTGGTTCCGCAGAAACGCCAGATCCGCCGGGGTGTCCACGTCGTACCAGAACTCGACGAGCTCGACGCTCAGGCCCGCCTCGCGGGCCGCCGCCGCGGTCTCAGCCAGCGTCGTCTCCGCGGACCAGCGCACCCCGTCCAGCAGCCCGAGCCAGACCTCTCGCCAGCCGATGAGCCAGTACCCGCCGTCGAAGGCGGGGCCCAGCACGACGTCGGCCCCGGTCTCCAGCGCCGCCCGCAGCGCCGACGGCGGCAGGGTGGGGGAGTCCATGCCCAGCGCCAGCGACGGCCCGGGGCCCGCGGCGATGAGGCCGGCCTCGATGCGCGCCCCCAGATCGCCCTCGGCCTGGGCGATCACCTGATCCCCTCGCGCCCGGAGCTCGTCGACCCAGGGGTGGTCCAGCCCGCCCGCCACCGCCCACAGGGGCCGAACGCCCGCCGCGATGCACGCCGAGCGCACGTCCTCGGCCATGGCCCGGTGCAGCGCCAGCGTCCGCGCCGCCGGCAGCTCCAGCCGGGTCTTCACGCGCCCCGCGACGGGCGCCTTGGCGAGGATGACGATGCCCACGGCTACTCCCGGTACCTGGCGACGGAGTACAGGATCTTCAGGCCCGCCCGCGCCGTGCCGCGCACGGAGCCGGCGATCTTGGAGCGCCCGTGGGGCCGCTTGCGGTAGCCCACCGCGACCTCTCGCACCCGCAGGCCGCGCCGGACCGCCTTGATCTGCATCTCCACGTTCCAGCCGTAGTTGGTGTCCACCATGGCCATCCGCTCCATGGACGACCAGCGGATCGCCCGGAAGGGGCCCATGTCCTTGTAGCGGAAGCCGGTGACCCGCTTGATCAGCGCGCAGGCCAGCGCGTTCCCGTAGCGCTGCTGGGGGAGGAGCGCGCCGGGCAGGGCGCGGGTGGTGCGCTCGCCCAGCACCATGTCCGCCTCGCCGCGCAGCACCGGGCCCGTGAGCGACGGCAGCTCCTCGGGGTAGTCCGAGTAGTCCGCGTCCAGGATGACCACGACCTCGGGCGGGTCGGCGCGCAGGCGCGCCAGCCCCGCGAGGCAGGCGCTGCCGTAGCCCCGCCGGTCCTCCCGCACGACCTCAGCGCCGCCGGCGCGGGCGACCTCCGCGGTGCGGTCGGTCGAGCCGTTGTCGACGACGATGACTCTGTCGGGCCCGCCGTCGGGCAGGGCCGCCAGATCCGCCAGCACGAGCGGGAGGTTCTCTTCTTCGTTCAGTGCTGGGATTACAACCGCGACGCTCAGGATTGACTCCAGGTTTCTGGCCGGCGGACTAACGTTCTTCTTACAGCTACGCATGGCGACGTTTGCGCGCGTCTGGCATCTATGTTCCTCAGCTCAGAGTCCATAAGAACTCCAGGTAAGAGAGAGCCATGATCGTCCGCGTCACGACCGCCCTCCTCGGGATGATGCTCCTTGCCGTGTCGGGGTTGCTCAGCGCCCCCGCGAGCGCCGGAGAGCCGCCTCCCTTCAGCGCTTCGGTCGAAGCGCTGACCCTCTCCCCGTCAGCGAGCGGGGTGGTGAGCCTGACCATCGCGGTGCCCGCGGGCTCCGTCATCTACAGGGAGCAGGTCGCCATCACGGTGCTGGACCCCGGCGGCCTCGTCGTCGGTGAGGCCTCGCTGCCGCCGGCCATCACCAAGCTCGATCCCTACATGAACGTGGAGCGGGAGCTGTACGACCTCGACGTCATCGTCGAGGTGCCCGTCACCGCGCCGGCCGCCGCGGGTGAGCACGAGCTGCTGCTCGAGGCCCGCTGGCAGGGCTGCAAGACGGGCATCTGCTTCCTCCCCCAGACCGAGCTCCTCGCCGCCAGGGTGACCGTGGCCGAGCGCCAGGGGTACGCGCTGCCGGGCCTGCTGGGCCTGCTGGTGAGCGAGGCCCGCGCCGAGAAGCTCTCCACCGACAACCCGGTCGGCGTCGAGGTCGCGGTGGTCGAGGACGGCCTGAAGGTCGACTTCCGCCAGCTCAAGGGCTGGCACATGACCCAGAGCATGACCTTCATCGAGGTCGCCGCGGACCAGCCCGTCGCGCTGGGCGATCACTGCTGGCCCGAGGCCCACCAGCGCCCCGATCCGGCGATGCCCGAGATGACCCGCGGGGAGTACGACGGCAACTTCACCGTCATGGCCATGATCCACGGCCCCGAGGGCGAGCAGACGGTGAAGGGCACCGTGGGCTACCAGGCCTGCAAGGCCGAGAAGTGCCTGCTCCCGCAGTACCACGACTTCGAGCTGAAGGTTCCCCTCACCAAGACCTCCGAGGCCCCCGAGGCGCTGAACGCCAGCTGCCCGGCCCACGAGGACGGCGGCGACCACGCGGCGGCCGCGGGCGCTGACGGCGGCTCCGAGGACGAGGAGCCCATCGCGATCGCCGAGGGCTCCGTCCTCCCCGACTCCGCTGGCGGCCTGAACCAGGAGGTCTCCGCCCTCGACGTCGCCGCGGACAAGGGGCTCATCTGGCTCATCCTCTTCGTGATGGGCGCGGGCTTCCTGGTCTCGCTCACCCCCTGCGTGCTGCCGATGATCCCCATCACCATGGGCATCATCGGCGCCGCCAGCTCCGGCAACCGCCTCCAGAGCTTCCTCCTCTCCCTGACCTACGTGGCCGGCCTCGCCATGGTCTACACCGGCCTCGGTGTGTTCGCGGCGGTCAGCGGCTCGCTGTTCGGTGGCTGGATGCAGAGCCCCTGGGTCGTGGGCGCGGTCGCCGTGTTCTTCGCGATCATGGGCGTCTCCATGTTCGGCTTCTTCGACGTCGCCGTGCCCAGCTCCATCGCCACGAAGCTCAACCAGAAGGGCGGCGCGGGCTTCGGCGGCGCCTTCATCGTCGGCATGGTCGGCGGCGTGGTCGCCGGCCCCTGCTCCGGTCCGGTCATCGCCTCGCTGATGGTGATGATCGGCCAGCAGGGCGAGATCGCCATGGGCGCCGCCCTGATGCTCGCCTTCTCGCTGGGCATGGGCATCCTCTTCATCATCGCCGGGACCTTCTCCTCGCTGATGCTCCAGCCCGGCATGTGGATGGACACCGTGAAGAAGTTCTTCGGTGTGCTGCTGTGGCTCGGCGCCATCTACTACGCCTCCCCGCACCTGCCCGAGACCGCGGTGGCCCTGCTGACGGCCTTCGTGCTGCTCTCCACGGCGGTCTTCGGCTGGCCCAAGCCCGACGGCGCCCAGATGGAGGGCGACACCATCACCGGCATGAAGCGGCTCTACGGCGTGACCGGCGGCCTCGTCGGCGGCTACCTGCTGGTGGGCACGCTCGCGACCAGCGGCTTCATCCTGCCCCCGCTGCAGCTCGGCGGCGGCGCGGCGGCGGCGGTCGAGTCCGGCCCCGAGTGGCGCAGCGACGAGGCCGCGAGCCTCGCCTACGCCCAGGAGAACAACCTGCCGGTGATCATCGACTTCACCGCCGACTGGTGCGCCGCCTGCAAGGAGCTGGAGCACTTCACCTACACGGACCCCCGGGTCATCGCCCAGTCCAAGAAGTTCGTCCCGGTGATGATCGACGCCACAAAGGACACGGATCCAGAGGTCGCGGCCCTCCTGAAGAAGTACAAGGTCAACGGCCTGCCCACGGTGAAGTTCCTTCAGCCGGACGGCAGCCCCATGAACGATCTCACCTTGACCGGCTTCATCCCCGCGGACGAGTTTCTGCCCCTGATGGACGCCGCGCTGGAGCGCACGCAGTGACTGAACTGGAGAAGGATCCATCCCGCGGGCGGCTCGTCCGCTGCATCGGGCTGGGCGGCGCCGTCCGCATCATCGCGGCGATGGCTGAGGCGCCGGCGGACGAGCTGCGACGCCGGCACGAGCTGGTGGGGCCCGCGGCCCGGCTGGCGGTCGAGGCCATGCTGGCCAACGTCCTGCTCTCGGCTCACATCAAGGGTGAGGAGCGCATCCTGCTGGAGGTCGCGGGTGACGAGCCGCGCTTCACCTACAGCGGCGAGGTCACGGTCGAAGGCGACGTGCGGGCCCGGTTCACCCCCGGCCTGCTCGCCCCCTGCGAGCAGCTCTCTGGAAAGCTGGTGGCGATCAAGTGGGACGCCCGCAAGGAGCTGTATCGGGGGGTGGCGCCGCTGGAGCACGCCGGCTTCGAGGCGGCCCTGCAGGACTTCCTCCTGCGCTCCCAGCAGACCGAGGGGCTCGTCCGCCTCGGGTGCGGCTTCAGCGCCGACGGGGAGCTGGAGTACGCCGCTGGCATGCTCGTCGAGTACCTGCCCCACGAGAGCGACGACGCCCCGCCGGACCTCACCGCCCTGCGGGAGGCGCCGCTGACGGCGCTGTTCACCGGCCTGCGGGGGGCGCTGGACGGCCCGGCGGTCGCCATCCTGGACGACGTGGCCGCGGTGCTGTCCGTGCAGTCGCTGACCTACCGCTGCCGCTGCTCCAAGGAGCGGGTGGAGAGCACGCTGCTGGCCCTGGGCGCCGAGGAGCTGCAGAGCCTCCTGGAGGAGCAGGGCCGCGCGGAGGTGACCTGCCACTTCTGCAACACCCGCTACGAGCTCAACGCCTCGGATCTCCAGGCCTTGATCGATCAGGCCTGATCGGGCTCGCCGCTGATCAGCGGGCCCACGACAGCAGGTAGATCCCGGTGTTCGCCCAGTCGAGGCTGTGGATCCCCTTCAGGGGCTCGCCGCGCGCGGTGAGCAGCACCGAGCCCAGCGAGAGCTTGTGCCCCACCACGACGATCGGAGGCCCCGGTCGGTGCGCGCTGACGATTCGACCCAGCGCGGCCAGGGTGCGATCCCGACACTGGCGGAGGGTCTCGCCCCCTGGGATGAGGGCGTCCGAAGGATCCCGCCCCCAGGCCGCCAGCACCTCCGGGTAGCGGGCGGCCACGTCGGCGCCAGCCATCCCCTCCAGGTCGCCGTGATCCATCTCCTGCAGATCAGCGTCCAGGTAGGGGGCGCCGATGGCCTCGGCGGTCTGCCGGGCGCGGAGCAGCGGTGAGGCGTAGAGGGCGGCGCGGGGCAGCGCCGAGAGCCGCTCGGCGAGCGCCCGGGCTTGTACGATTCCCTCGTCATCCAGTGGATCATCGAGCCGGCCCGCGAGGCGCCTGCGGGCGTTGGAGGCCGTGCGGCCGTGGCGGATGAGGAGCAGCGGGAGGTTGCCGCTCGCGGCGACCTCACGCCAGCTTGACAGGGGGTCGACAGACTCGACGACCGCGATCGGAGTATGGTGTGGCATCGCGGCCAATGTACCCCCTGGACGTCACGATCCGGAGCACGAACATGTCGAAGCGGACCAAGGGCTTTGATCCCCTCTCCAGTCTGTTCGATCCCCCGAAACTCCCCCCCCGAAACACCAAGGGCGCGCTGCCTCCCGTCGACGAGGACAGCCAGGGGCCAGAGCCGGTCATCAGCGAGCGCAGCTTCCAGGTGCTCAATCAGGCCGAGCCTGTGGAGCGCCCCTCCACCATGGAGCCGGAGGAGGACGCGAAGCCCAGCCACAAGGGGCCGCCGTCCATGCCGCCGCTGCCGAAGTCCAGGCTGGCGCCTCCGCCGATGGCGGCGCCCGCAGCGCCCGCAGCGCCCGCAGCGCCCGCGCCGCCGAAGCAGTCACCGGCGGACAAGGCCGCGCTCGCCAAGGCCCTCGCCAAGGCCGCCATGGCCAGGGCCAGGGCTCAGGCCGCCAGCGCGGCGCCCGCGCCGCCCGCGCCGCCGAAGCAGTCTCCCGAGGACAAGGTGGCCCTCGCCAAGGCCCTCGCCAAGGCCGCGATGGCCAAGGCGAAGGCAGACGCCCCCGCCAAGACATCCTCCAGCACTGTCAGCTCGCCGGTGGCCCGCGCCACGAGCAGCGGCGCGGTGAAGTCCTCGGTCCTCGCCAGCGCGCCGCCCCCGCGGTCTGCGCCCCCGAGCCTCGCCAACCGCGCCCGGCGCCCGACCTCCGCGCTGGAGGCCGTCCGCGCCGCCGCCGTGAAGGAGGAGCAGGACGCCGCGGTCGCCGAGGCCGCCGCCGAGGCCGCCGCCGAGGCCGAGCTGCCGCGGCTGGTGACGGCGCTCCTGAACAAGAGCCTGCCCGGGCTCACCGGCGTGACCGTGGCCAACGCGCTGCCCATGGATGATCGACAGGTGCTCACCGCCTTGTGGAAGGCGCACCGCGCCCGCTTCGGCGCGTCGGGTGACCTCTCCCGAATGGTCGCCGCCAGCACGGTGATCCGCGCCCTGAAGGAGGTCCCCGAGGGCCGGCTGGTCGCGTCCATCGTCGACACCGGCTCGGGGGACTACCTCGTCTGGATCGACCTCGCGACCAGCACCGTCGTCGGCGCCTTCCACGACGCCCGCGCCTGGTACGCCGGCCGGGGCTGAGCCCGCCGGGTTCAGTCCAGCAGCGCGGGGTTCATCAGCAGCTCCCGGATCCGGGCGCTGATGATGGAGGCGTGCGCGCCGTCGATGATACGGTGATCGAAGGTGCCGTTCAGGGTCAGCTCGGGCCGGATGACCAGCTCCCCGTTCACGGCGGCGGGCACGTCCTGCACCGCGCCCACGAGCAGGAGGATGGGCGCCCGCGCGAGGGGGAAGAAGGGCGCGTAGGCCACGTTGACCCCGCGCATCCCGAGGCTGGTGATCATGGCGCTGCCGAAGGGATCTCGCGGCGCGCCGAGGAAGGTCGTGTCCACATTGAGGCTGTACTGGAGGAACTCCACCAGCCCGATGAGCAGGCGGTAGAGGAGCCCGGGGATGGCCTCCGCCTGGGACTTGGTGCGCTGGAAGTTCTTGTCCTCGCCGCTCCGCACCTGCCGGGCGCCATGGCGCAGCTCATCGGCGATGGTCTGGACGTCCTTGCCGTCCGCCCCCCGGATGAGCACCCCCGAGAGATCCGTCTTGCCCACGGACTCGCCCTCCCGCTCGATGGCGACCTGGAGGAAGATGTCGATGTCCTCTCGCAGGTAGAGGCGGCCCCAGCGCACGAAGCCGTTCAGATCCGGGTGCTCGGACATGGCCACGGCCAGGGCTCGCGTCACCGCGTGGGTGACGGTGACCCGGGTTCCGCGCTCGCGCTTGGCGGCGATCCACTCGAGCAGCGCCGCCGCCGGCACCTGGGTGGTGCCGTAGATGGTGGGGTCGCGAGGATTGTCCCAGGCTACCGCCGCGATCCGCCGGAAGGAGGAGGCGTGACGAAAGGGCTTCAGCTGGATGTTGGGCATCAACCGAGCATACAACCTGGCAGGAAGCCTCTCCTACCCACGGAGGAAGTCATGGGCGCGCGCTACCGGATGGATTCGCTGGACTCACCGCTCGGCCGCTTCGCGATCGTGGTCGATGAGGAGCAGCGTCTCTGCCTCGCGGGCTGGCTCGATGGCAACGCGGCCTTCGAGCGGCGCCTGGAGGCCGCCGAGGTCGTCGGGGCGGAGAACCCGGGCGGCGTCAGCGCGGCCATGACGGCCTACTTCGGCGGCGATCTTGGAGCCATCGACGACCTCGCCGTGGCCACCGCCGGCACGGCGTTCCAGCAGCTCGTCTGGGCGGCGCTGCGCGAGATCCCGGCGGGGGAGACGTGGTCGTACGGTCAGCTCGCGGCGCACATCGGGCGCCCGACGGCTGTGCGGGCGGTGGGGCTCGCCAACGGCCGGAACCCGGTGGGCGTGGTGGTGCCCTGTCACCGCGTCATCGGCGCCAACGGCAAGCTCACGGGCTACGGCGGCGGCCTGGAGCGCAAGCAGTGGCTGCTGGCGCACGAGCGGCCCGCCGGTCGCGCGCTCTCGCTGTTCTGAGCGGGCCTATCCGTTCGGGCCCCAGGGCCCCCGCCACCAGCGCGCCAGCACGATGAGCGTCCACAGCCGCCGCCGGTGATCCCGGCGCCCGTCGAGGTGCTCCTGGATGAGCGCGCGCACGACCTCGGCGCTCACCACGCCGTCGAGGTGATCGGGCAGGTCGGAGAGGAGGTGGCGACCGGGCCCCTTGAGCCAAGGCCCCAGCGGGGTCCCGAAGCCCTTCTTGGGCCGATCGCGCAGCGCGGGCGGGAGCAGGTCGGCGACCGCGGCGCGCAGCAGAATCTTGGTGCGGCCCGGCCTCACGTAGGAGCCCCCGGGGAGGGCCGCGGCGAGCTCGGCCAGCCGGTGATCCAGGAAGGGCGAGCGCAGCTCCAGGGAGTTCAGCATGGCCGCCCGGTCCGCCTTGGCCAGCACACCCTCCGCGAGGTAGAGCCGCTGATCGAGGAACATGGCCCGCTCCGCGGGATCCCGGATGGGGGCGCTCACCGCCCCCCAGCGATCCACCACGTCCCAGCACGCGCCGGCGGGGCGGCCCAGCAGCGCCGGCAGCTCCTCGGGCAGGAAGGCGCCCAGCCACACCTGATTGCGGCGGGGCAGGGGCCAGCTCAGGCCGGCGGTGAAGCGGCGGGCCAGGGAGCCCTTGGAGAGGTTGCTGGTGGAGGCGGGGACGCGGGCCGCGGCGCGTCTGAGAAGACGCCGCCCGGGGCTCACCGCGCCGGCGAGTCGGTGCGCGAAGTAGGTGGGGTAGCCGCCGAAGTGCTCGTCAGCGCCGTCGCCGGTGAGCGCGACCTTGAAGCCCGCGTCCCGAACGGCCTCGGCGAGCAGCCAGGTCGAGGGGAGGGAGCCGTCCGCCAGGGGCTCGCACATGCCCGCTGTCAGCGCATCGAGCACCCGGGGCAGCTCGGAGGGCGGGAAGTGGACCTCCGAGTGCTCCGCGCCGATGTGGTCGGCCATCAGCCGCGCCGGCGCGGACTCGTCGAAGGAGGGCTCATCCGTCACCAGGGCGAAGGTGCGCAGCGGCGTCTTGCTGCGCGGGGCGGCGAGGCCCACCACCGCCGAGCTGTCGATGCCGCCCGAGAGCAGGTAGGCGATGGGCACGTCAGCGATCTGCCGCTGCTTGACGGCGATCCCGAGGGCCGTCCGCACGGACACCGCGTAGCGGTCGCGCCCCGCCACCGCCCGGTCGGCGCCGACGAGCGGCGGCGTCCACCAGCGCTCAGTGCGCTCGCCGCTGGCGTCGGCCATCAAGAGAGTGCCCGCCTCCAGCTTGTGGATGTTGCGGTAGATGGTGCGCGGGGCCGGCACATACTCGAACAGCAGCAGCTGCTCCAGCGAGGCCGGATCGACCTCACGGCGCACGCCCGGGTGGGTGAGGACCGCCTTCAGCTCGCTGCCGAACACCAGGGTGCCGTCGTCGAGCTTCGTCCAGTAGAGCGGCTTCTGGCCCAGCCGGTCTCTGGCGAGGATCAGGCGTCGGGCGCGCCGATCGTAGACGGCGAAGGCGAACTGACCGTCGAGGCGGTCCAGGGCGAGCTCGGGATCCCGCTCGGCGAACAGCCAGGCGGCGACCTCCGTGTCGGACACCGTCGCGAAGCTCGCGCCCCGGGCCTCCAGCTCATTCCTGAGGGGGCCGTGGTTGTAGATCTCGCCGTTCATGGCGACCACGACCCGCCCGCCGGTGTCCTCCCGGGGCTGCCGCCCGCCGTCCAGATCCACCACGGACAGCCGCCGGGCGCCCAGCGCGCCGTCGGGCACGGTCACCACATGCTCGTCGTCCGGCCCCCGATGGCTCAGCGCTCGCACCATCGCGCCCACGGGCGACCGGTCCGCCGGCTCCGTGAAGCGCATCACTCCCGCGATACCGCACATCTACTTGCTCACGTCTGGGGGCTCACGTCGGGGGCGTCCATGTTGCGGGTGAGCCGCAGGCGGTACGGCTCCTTCTGTCGGATGTCGTAGTGCATCCGGATCAGCACCTCGGCGATGATGCCGAGGGTGATCTCCACCACCCCGAAGATGGCGAGCATGGGGGACACCACAGTCAGGCAGGCGGCCATCAGCGGCTGATCGAGCCAGGCCCAGAAGAGGATCGCCACCAGCCCGGCGACGATGCCCGCGAACACGAGGATGAAGCCGAGCCAGCCGAAGAAGTAGATGGGGGTCACGTAGAAGTCCCGCAGGAACTTCACGGTGGTCAGGTCCAGCAGCACCTTGGGGATGCGCCCCAGGCCGTACTTGGACTCCCCGCGGGTGCGGGCGTGGTGCCGGACAGGCATCTCCACCAGCCGCGCGCCGGCCCAGGTGACGTAGATGGGGATGAAGCGGTGCATCTCCCCATAGAGCGGTATCTCCCGGATGTACTCGGCCTTGTAGATCCGCAGCGTGCAGCCGTAGTCGTGCAGGTGGACCTTGGAGAGGTTGGAGATGAGCTTGTTGGCCACCGCGGAGGGCAGGTTGCGGGTCAGCGCCGCGTCCTGGCGGTCCTTCCGCCATCCGCAGACCACGTCGTAGCCCTCGTCCAGCTTCTCCAGCATGGCGGGGATGTCCATCGGGTCGTTCTGGAGATCGGCGTCGAGGGTGACGATGAGATCGTGGGAGGCGTTGCGGATGCCGGCGGTCAGGGCGGCGGTCTGACCGTAGTTGCGGACAAAGCGGAGCACCTTGGCCCGAGGATCCGCCTCGGCCAGCGCGTCCAGCTCTATCGGGGAGGCGTCGGTGGAGCCGTCGTCCACGTAGAGCACCTCGAACTCGTAGTCCTCCAGCGCCTCGGTGATGCGCTGGTGCAGGGGAGCGAGGTTGCCCGACTCGTTGAAGACCGGGACGACCAGCGACAGGGCGCGGCTCATTCGCTCGCTTCGTCGTCCGGCGGCGGGGTCTCCCCACCCTGCTCCGGCGCGACCTCGGGCGGCGGCACGTCCCCTGGGGTTCCATGGGGAAGCGGCGCGGGATCCTCGGGCACCTCGGCGCCATGTCCGAGGGGCGGATCGTCGGGCGCGGGCTCGTGGATGGGGCTGTCCGGTGGGGCGGCGTCCGGATCGGGGTCGGGTGGAGCCTCGCCGTCCTCCGGCGGCCGCTCGCCCTCCGGCGGCTCACCCTCCGGCGGCGGCGCCCCAGCGCCCGAGTGGGGACCCGGCATGTTGGGGGTGAGCTTGCCCAGGTCCGGTTCGTCGGAGAGGGAGATGCTCAGACCGTCGATGTCCGCGCCTTCAATCTCGACGGCGATGGTCCCCGCGGGGTCGGTGCCGGAGGGGCCGTCGCCGTCGATGTCCACGAAGGCGACGAGGTGGACCTCTCCATAGCCCTGAGGGGCGGTGAAGGAGAAGGCTCCGCCGTCGGGGATGCTCTGGGAGAGCAGCAACCCGGGGGCGCCCTCGTCGGGCAGGTCCAGCACATCCAGCCGCCAGGTTCCTCCTTGCTCGCCGCCGTACCTGGCGGACCCGGAGATCTCGACGCCCTTGCCTTCCTTGACCGCGAAGCTGCTGCTGGACGGGTTGTTCCCGCCAGCACCCTCACCCTCCGGCGGGGGCTCCACGGTGCCGTCAATGGGCTCCCCGGTGGGCTGGGAGCCCTGCTGGGTGGTGTTCAGGCCGGCGTCGCCCGGTGTGTCGCTCGGAGGAGACTCCGGGCAGCCGGCGAGCATAAGGAGGAGGGCATTGGACAACATCCGCAGGATGCTACCACCGGCGACCTCCGGGGTATAACGACGCGGTGATGCTCTTGATCGCCTGGACCCTCGCCTGCACGAAGCCCACCCCCTCGGAGACAGGGGGGGAGGACAGCGCTCCTGACTGCGGGATTGAGCGCTGTGACGGCCTGGACAATGACTGCGACGGCGCCGTGGATGAGCTGTTCGACCTCGACGAGGACGGCTGGCTGGCTGACGAGCCGGAGTGTCGCTTGATGACGTCGACGCTGGACTGTGATGACCTCGACCCCTCGATCCATCCGGAGGCTCTCGAGCTCTGTGATGGGCTCGACAACGACTGCTCAGGCCGGATCGATGACGCCGCGGACAGCGACAGCGACGGCGCGGACGACTGCGAGGATTGTGATCCCGCGGACCCGGCGCGCTTCCCCGGCGCGGCGGAGGCCTGCGACGACGTGGACAACGACTGCGATGTGAGCGTCGATGAGGACTGGGACTCGGACGGCGACGGGGTCGCGAGCTGCTCGGGGGATTGTGACGACGATGACCCGGAGCGATCCCCCGAGGTGCCGGAGGTCTGTGACGGAGTCGACAACGACTGTGACGGCGCGGCCGACGAGGGGTTTGACGAGGACGCCGACGGCTACTCGGTCTGCCAGGCGGACTGCGACGACGATGAGGCAGAGGTCCACCCGGGGGCGGAGGAGATCTGCGACGGGGTGGACTCGGACTGCGACGGGGTGATCAACGACGATCTCGATCTGGACGAGGACGGCTACAGCATCTGCGAGGCGGACTGTGACGACGGAGATCCCTTCCGGGCGCCGGGGTTCGAGGAGCGCTGCGATGGCCTGGACAACGACTGCTCGGGTGTCGTGGATGAGCTGCCGGAGTGCTACGACTGCGAGGCGTCGGAGGACTGGTTGTATTGCACGGCGGGGCGGAGCTGGGGACAGGCGAGGACTGCCTGTGAGGCGCTCGGTCTGGATCTGGTGGTGATCGATGACGCGGAGGAGAACGAGGCGATCGTTGCGGCTCGTCCGGCCAACGGGAGTCGTTGGTGGATCGGGCTCAGCGATGCTGAGGAGGAGGAGGTCTTCTCCTGGGTGGACGGATCAGGGCTGGACTATTCGGGCTGGGGGGAGGGGGAGCCCGCCGCGCTGTCAGGCTGTGTTCAGATGGCCGTGGCGCCGGAGGGGGTGGAGTGGATTGTTGTGGACTGTGGGGTCTTCGGGGCGTTTGTTTGTGAGTGATAAAGCCGAGTCGGCTCCTCGCTAAAGCGGCGAGTGCAGCTCCGCCGCAAGGCGGGTCCGGTCGTCCTTCAGCGCGCCTGAGTCGCTGCCTCTGAAGCCCTCCCCCTGTCTTCTGGCCCCTGACGGGGCGAGGGTGCGAGCCCCCTGTGACCCCACACCTTCCGTCAGAACGTGCCGAACGGCGCGCGCCAACTGCGAATGCGTACCATTGAGGAACGCAACGTCCCAGCGCCGCACGGGAGAGGGTGTTGCGACGTCAGATGCCTCGCCGCAAGGCGACATCAGGAGGCAAGACCTTGCGAACACGTGGACGGTTTTCGACGGAGCCCAGGTGTTGCTCTTCTGCGAACCCACGCTGTAAAACCGGCCAGGTTTCGCAATGGATGCAAACCCAGGTGGGCATGCCAGACGACCCGAGAGTCACTGCACAGGGGTGTGAAGGGCGACGACGACGAGGAACGAGGAGGAGAACTTGCCCGAGAGGGGAAGCGCAGGTTCCCCTTTGGAAACAACGCTGGTTGGCAGCGGCGAATCCGTCAAAGTGGCCAAAAGCCCGCACTAACATCCACGATCCATGCGGCAGCCGCACAACCACTGACTGTCACGATCCC
>Ga0316204_10002580_pt1 | contig 40259 bp, 33 predicted proteins | sample 6monrhotite_MG_2_FD_205661 | JGI IMG/M metagenome (GOLD analysis project Ga0316204, IMG submission 205661) | Microbial mat bacterial communities from mineral coupon in-situ incubated in ocean water Damariscotta River, Maine, United States -... | ecosystem: Environmental > Aquatic > Marine >...
GCCACACGGCACTACCGCCGGGCATTCTGGAAGCGCTGGACCGGATACCATGCCCGTAGCCGGGTCGAGGCCAAGATGCGCTGCTTGAAAGCCTTCGGAGAACGCATCGCTGCCAGACACCCCGACAGCCAGACGGCCGAAATCCAGATACGCGTCTCACTCATCAACCGCTTCAACGCACTCGGAACCGCCGAGATCATCCGTATGGCCCGAACCCGCAGGGGAAAGGGGTTGTCACGCCTCAAGCGTGAGTTGTGCAACAACGCCGAACTGGCCAGCCGTTTCGGTGTCCATCCAACGATGATCCATCAATGGAAACGGGCTTTGCTTGAGGGCGCGTCCGGGGTTTTCGAGCGCAGCGCTCGGCGAGCGCCGGAGGTTAATGAGGAGCAGGTGAAAGTGTCAACGCCGGACTAAGACTGCACCAGTCGCCGGAGCAAAAGTGCGCCACTTGGCAGGATCAGGCCGGAGTAAAACTGCGCCACTTTTTCGGGCATAGGTTTGTCCACAGCCCCGCACCGCGGAGTGCTCTCATATAGCGACGAAGCTGTGCGGGGCTGTGGACAAACCGGAGCGCAGTGTCTGCGCTTTAGGGTTTTTCCGACTGGCGGCTGTGTTTGAGGCGGTAGCTCTGGCCGTTCATTTCAAGGATGTGGACATGGTGTGTCAGCCGGTCGAGAAGCGCGCCTGTGAGGCGCTCAGACCCGAAGGTGCCAGTCCACTCGTCGAATGGCAGGTTAGACGTTACGATGGTTGATCCGCGCTCGTAGCGTTGCGAGAAGACCTCAAACAGCAGTTCAGCGCCGGTCGGCGACAACGGCACATATCCCAACTCATCGATGATCAGCAGGCTGTATTTGCTCAGTTGCTTCTGCAGGCGCAGCAGGCGTTTCTCATCGCGGGCTTCAAGGAGTTCGTGCACCAACGCCGATGCGGTGATGAAGCCGACGGCTAGGCCCTGCTGGCAGGCCGCCAACCCAAGGCCGAGAGCAATATGGGTTTTGCCGGTGCCGCTGTTTCCTACGGCGATGATGTTCTCGTTACGGGAGATGTAATCACAGCGCGCCAGTTCCAACACCAGCATCTTGTTCAACGAGGGCATGGCCTTGAAGTCGAAGCTGTCGAGGCTTTTGGTGGCGGGGAACTTCGCAGCCTTGATCCGCCGTTCGACCATACGCCGTTCTCGGTCGATGAGTTCCAGTTCTGCGAGGCGCAAAAGATAGCGAGAATGATCGATGCCTTCTGTCGCACATTGTTTGGCGACTTTGTCATACTCGCGCAGGAAAGTTGGCAGCCTCAGGGCCTTCAAATGATGAGCCAGCAACAGCTGGGGCGTGACGGTCATGACCAGCCTCCTGACAGAAGCGCCATGTAATCGCGAGCGGATGTGACGGCGACGTGGGCTTTTGGCAGATATGGGTAAACAGTCATATCCAGCCGGGGCGGTCGGCGTTCGATCCGGCACAGCACCAAATGCTTCACAGCGTCAAAACCAATGGCGCCGCGTTCAAGGGCGCTTTGTATTCCGGCCTCAACATCCGCGATCTGGAATGTCTCCAGCAGACGCAGAACCTGAACGAACTCACGCTTGCCCTTTTTACCCATCCGGGCTTCCATAAGGCGACGCAGGATGATGTAGGATTCAGGCAGTGCCCAATCAGCCAGCGGGGCTGCCTGATCAAGCGCATTGGTCTTCTGTTCGATCAGCGCCAGATAATGAAGTGGATCAAAGACGTAATCCTCTTTCTCCCAGGAGCGGGCGTGACGAGCGATGACCTCAGCCCCGCGGGCAATCACAACTTCATGCACATAACCCCGCACAAGAACCTCTTGATGGCCATAAGCGGTTGGAACCGAGTAATCGTTGCCGCGATAGCGCACGAGGGACAGGGAACTGACCCGAACTGATTGTTTGTCGCAGGCGTCATAGGGAACAGCTGGCAAGGGTTGAAGCCGGTCCACGTCAGCCACAAACCGCTCCCCAATCGTGCCCTTGTGACCACGTAGCTTATCGCTCATACGCTTGCGGCACCGATCGGCCAGATGGGTGTTGAGATCATCGAAGCTGGCAAAATGGGGCTTGGGCACCATGAAGTTGCGGCGGGTGTATCCCACCATCCCTTCCACTTTGCCTTTATCGTTCCCTTTTCCAGGACGGCCAAAGCGATCCTCAAACAGATAATGGGACACCAGTTCCGAGAACACCCGGGTTCGTTTACGCTGGCCGTCCCCCAGAATGCGGGCCACGGCAATCCGGGTGTTGTCGTAAAGGATCGACACAGGCACGCCACCGAAGAACGCAAACGCCGCGACATGCGCGTCGCAGAACGCCTCTGTCGTCTCAGCCGGATACGCCTTCAAAAAACACGCATCCGAATGCGGTAGGTCCATAACCAGAAAGTGGATCTTGCGTTCGACCCCACCGATGACGGCAAGCGCCTCGCCGAAGTCAGCCTGGGCATGACCTGGCGGGTGCGCCAGCGGCACAAACATCTCACGCTGGCGCAGACGAGCTGCGAAGATATAGTCCTTCACAATCGTGATGCCGCCCGCAAAATGATGCTCGTCTCGCAGGCGTTCAAATATCCGCTTCGACGTGTGCTGCTGCTTCTTTGGAACCCGTTTGTCCGCTTCAAGGATCTGATCGATAATCCCGATAAAGTCATCCAGCTTCGGGCGACGGATCTCTCTATCGCGCCGATAGCCTTGCGGGATCGAAAACATCAGCATCTTCTCAATAGTGCGACGGTTGATCCCGAAAAAACGGGCCGCTTCACGACGGCTCATGCCATCAACAAGAACAGCGTGACGAACGCGCCCATACAACTCCACGTGCTTCAATCCCGCCCTCCGTCAAAACGAAGAGCCTAACAGGACAGGCCAATCAGCCCATCTGCGACAAGACAATCTCGCCGCTCACGTGGTGCAGTATTCCACCGGCGTTCTCACATGTTGCAGTAACCGGCCCAATCGGTCGGAATATTCCGGGCCAAGTGTTTCCGGGCACTTTCCGGCACATCAACGGTTACTGGCTTCTTGGTGGCCATGAAGCTGATTCCCACATTCAGGGCACTTATAGTCTCTGAAACTACCAATAATTGCTCCACCGCAAAACCGAAACGATCCCGCTATCTATCCATTGCCGACAATAAAATCAGGAAATGGAGTATCTCATGATCGACTACCCAAAGCCCGCCCAAGCACCGGCGCAGGCAATGACATCACCGATTGTCCACAAGACCATGCCGAACGTGATGACCGAGTTCTGGATGAACCCGTATCACGATCTGGCAAATGATGTGAGCAGCAACCTTTCAGGTGCCACTCTGCCGCTGACTGCGGTGATCGGACCCCACTGCATTCGAATACGCAGTGCCTTGGCGGCTCATGAAACCCTAAAGAAGTTCGCGGTGGGAATGGACGAGCGGTACGTATTTACCCACATCTGTACTCGTTGGGGTACTGACTATACGGGGTGGGATGAAAAAATAAATGGTCGCCCCCTCGTGATCGCGCATTTTGACCATAACGATGAACACTATATGGCCTACTGCCTGACCGTCATCAAAAGCGGCAATTTAATCGACCCAGTCTTCATACTCAAAATTTCCGGAATCGTCTACTTTGACTCAGCGGGGAAACACGAGCCGATTGAGATTTTCTGTGAACCATACGATCCTCTGCGGTTGAGGTTCGATGCAGCCGTAGGTTCCGTCGAAATTGATATCTGTAGGTTGGAAGAAATCGATCCTACCGATCCCGACTTCTTCTGGGAGCAACTGATTTTTACGGCGTCCGTGTTTGCCGACAATAGCTTTCTGAAAAACCCCTTTGCGGAGATATCCAATGGATGAGATGCCGCTTCTTTATACTGTCAAGGAAGCCGCAGCAGCCATACATCCAAACGTTTCGGTCAACACCGTGTACACCGCTATTCGTTCAGGAGCCTTGGCGGCGATGAAGATCGGAGCCCGGTACTACGTCGATAAGGAAGAGGTTCGGAGGTTTGTTTCATGCCGAGGCCCAGAAAACCAGCGCGGCTTTTTCAGCGAAAGGACGATGGAGCCTGGATCATCCTCGACGGTGGTCGGCAAGTCCGGACTGGCTTTGGTCACGGATTTCGTGACGAAGCAGAGAAGTTCCTGAGCCGCTATATCGCTCGCAAAACCATCACCGACCGGGGATTGGTCGAATTGGACCAAATCCTGGTTGGTGAAATCCTGGTCCGGTATGGCGAGGAAAAACGCAAGACTGTCAAAGACCCGGAGCGTTTGCTGAATTCGATCAAGGCACTTGCCCCTTTCTGGGCTGACCTGACGGCAGCCGACATTTCCGTTGACAAGTGCCAAGCCTATATCCTGCACCGTGGCGTATCGGCATGGACAGTCCGTCGCGAGATGAACACATTGAATGCTGCATTGCGGTTCGCAGCCGCCCGCCACCGAATTCCGTATGCGCCTGTGGTGACGCTGCCACCTAAGGGCGTCGCCAATGACCGATGGTTGCGCCCTGAGGAAGTCGAGCGATTGATTGAGCACTCAGCTCCTCACATTCGCAGGTTTGTCCAGATTGCGATCCATACCGGACGCCGGAAGACTGCCATCACCCGTTTGAAATGGGTGCCGTCGCTGAACAGTGGTTGGGTCGATCTCGAAAACGGGGTGATTCACTTCCTGGGAAAGGCCGAAGAAGAAACCAAAAAGCGCAAGGGTATCGTCCGGATGACCAACACCCTGCTCGACCACATGCGCACCTGGGAGCAGGACAGCGCCCACGTGATCTCGTTTGGCGGTCAACCCATCCAACGCATCGATAAAGCATTCAGACGGGCCGTGGAGCGGGCTGGGCTGGAAGATGTGACCCCTCATACCCTCAAACACACCGCAGTCACCTGGGCCTTCATGAAGGGAATGACGCTGGAGATGGCGGTGGATTTCTTTGCCACGTCTCGGGAAACCCTAGAGGACACCTATCGGTCTTACCACCCCGATGCTCAGCGGGAAGCTGTCGCGATCATGGATAGATCGCTATAGGCGATCTCCGGCCACCACAGCCACCTGGTTCCTTTCGACAAGAACTGACCAAATCGATTGATAGCTTTGAAAGCCGACGGCGCGACTCAATCGTCGGCGAAAACGCGTTCTTGAAGAACGAAATACCAACACCAAACAACCCAATCCTTGCGGATATCTTTGCGGCGTTTCTGGCTCGCGCAAGGCATGGCATGCAAAATATTGATTTTAAACAGTAAATTGGTCGGAGTGAGAGGATTCGAACCTCCGGCCCCTGCCTCCCGAAGACAGTGCTCTACCAAGCTGAGCTACACTCCGACCGTGCGGCGGGGATTACCGCGCGCCGCAGCAAGATGCAAGAGGCTTTCGGGTGCCTTGCGCCTGTCCTCGCCCCATCAATGCTTCGCCTTTTTTTCAAGCGCGGCTGCGCACGGGGCCGCAGGTTCAACTTGGTTCAAATGCGCGCAAACGGACAGCAGGCGCGGTGGCACTCGGGACTGGATGAACAGGCCCCGCACGGTGATCAGCGGCGCCCTGCCTCCGCACGACCAGGCCTGCGTGGCGCAGCCTGCCATCCCGGCGGTCAGGGCCTGCGGCCCCAAGGTTCGACCGCCACATTATCAATTGGTGCTGGCCTTGCCCCGGCTTGATGGTGGATTCATGCCGTCGCCGGCTTGGGCGCTATCGCGTCGCGCGATTGTCTGCCCCCAACGTCAGGCATCCCCCGATGATGCACCACACGCTGCGGGAACGGTATTTCCAAGCCTGCGCCTTTCAACGCGTTCCAGATCGCAAACAACACCTGCGAGCGGTATTTCCCGGTCTTGTCCTCGATCCCTTCGACCCAGTATTCAACGCTGAACGTGATCCCGCTATCGGCAAAGGCGGTTAATTCGCATTCAACCTCCTGCCCTTCGGTCAATACGAACTCAAGGGCTTCGACGGCAGGTTCGATCAGGTCAGGAATGCGGTTGATATCGGTGTCATAGCTGACGCTGAACTCCGCCTCATAGCGGTGCGCGGTGCCCGCGTCCGACAGATTGACCACCCGGGACGTGATGAAATCCTCATTCGGGACGATGATCCAGCGGCCGTCGACAGTTTCCAGAATGGCGGCGCGGGCGGTCATCTTGACGATGGTCCCTTCTTCGCCATTGTCGAGCACCACATAGTCGCCGACCGTGGTCTGCCCCTCCAGCAACAAAATCACGCCCGATACGAAATTCGCTGCAATCTGTTGCAGGCCCAGCCCGATCCCGACGCCCAGCGCACCACCAAGCACGGCCACCGCGGTCAGATCGATCCCCATGACCGACATCAACAACAAGAAGGCCGCGCCGAAGATAACCACCTGCGAGGCCTTGATCGCCAATTCCCGTGTCGCCGGGCGCAATTCGTCGCGGGTCTTGATGAAATCCTCGGACTGTGAATTCGACCAGCGCCCCACCCAAAACAGCAACGCACCGGCAATCACGCCGCGCACCAACGCCATGACCGAAAAGCCGATATTGCCCAGATCGATCGTCAACGCCGTCAAATAGTCGGTCACCGGATCCAGCAGGCCGACCAGGTTCAACACCAGCGCCGGCAACAACACGAACCGGCCCAGCAGCCGCAAAAACCCGTCGGTGATCAGGTCGCGGACAAAAATCCGGGCGGCCAGGATCAAGAACAGGTTCTTGCCAAAGGCAATCACCAACCCCGCCCCGAACATGGAACGTACGACAGCCTCGCCTCCAGCCGTCAGCGCCCAGGCCAGCAGCGGCAAGGTCAGCGCCACGAAGGGCAAAAAGAAGCGGCGCACTGTGGACAACAGACCACGCTGCCCCTCGTTCGGGGTCAACAGGCGGGTCAATATCGGGGTCACGCGCCGGGCGACCAGAAGCGCCGTGACAAAGGCCGTCACCAACAGCGCAACTTGCGACCAGGCGGCCGGGCTGGTCAGCCACGGAAGGGCAAAATCCCAGGCGGCCTGCAGCCAGCTTTGCACGCGAACCAAGATGTTTTGCATATTCATGCGCCTATCCAGAACTTGGGGTTCACCGGGTCTAGCCGGGGACGACAGGCGGCACCAGCCCCATTCACCGGGAGCCTGCAGAAACGACGGGGGTATGCGCTCCCCCGCCGTCCGCCACCACCAAACCGGCAGCACTCGTTACCGAGACACACGCAGCGAAGGTACAGAGGGGAAACAGAACACTGATACGCGCCGCCACGTATCGCATTGGTATGTTGCCAAGCACCGCGCAATAATGGGAAAAGGGTGCGGGAATTCCCCCTTTGTTGTTTTTTGCAGGTCCTCGATATGACGCCCCAAGGCCCCTCGCGCAGTGCCCATGGTTACCTCAAGCATCACACCGAAGCCCTGGTCAAGGACGTGGGGATTGAAGCCGCCAGCGCGCTGTCCGGGCGTTCAAAGGCCAGCTTGAACCGCTATTACTCTCCACTGGCCGAACACGCCGATCGCTTCATGCCGGTCGATGTGGTCGCGGCGCTCGAAAGCGCATCCAGCTATCCCCACGTCACAACGGCACTGGCGGAACTGCGCGGCGTGGTTCTCAGCCATGACGACAAGCGCCCCAACGCCCCCGGCTCAGGTTCGGTCAATTCAGACGTTATCGCCCTGTCACAACGTTTTGCCATGCTGATCGCCGAATACCAGACCGCGATCGAAGACGGCACCATCACCGCCAACGAAGCCCGCCGCCTGCTGAATGAAACCGTGGCGCTGCAACGCGTATTGGTCGATATGAAACTGAACCTTGAGCGCGAGCACACCTGACCGGCTTCATCTTTCCCGAAATACTCCGCAGGGATCCTCAAGGGGGATCGCATCCCCCTTGAGCGGCGCGTGGGGCCGCCCCCACCGGCGCGGCGAAGGGTCTGCATGACCCTGAGGCGCGCCGCCCTCACAGGACCCGGGCTTACCCGCGCAGCACGCCCCCGGTTGCCTTGGCCACCTTGTCGACGATCTTGGCGCTGACCGCCTCGATGTCGTCCTCGGTCAACGTCCGGTCCTTGGGTTGCAGGCGCACGGTAATCGCCAGCGATTTCTTGCCCGCGCCCATTTGTGCCTCGGCCTTCTCGCCGGTGAACACGTCGAATGCGCGCACCGACTCGATCAGCGCCTTGTCGGCACCTTGCGCGGCGTTGACCAGTGTCAGCGCCTCTGTCTGGGCGTCGATCACAAAGGCGAAGTCCCGTTCAACCGCCTGCAGATCATTCAGCACCAACGCGGCGCGGGTGGTCGTGGATTTGCGCGGCAGCGGCACGGCGGCAGGCGAAACGGTAAAGGCAACTGCCGCACCTTTGATGCCATAGGCTTTCAGCACCTTCGGATGCACCTCGCCAAAGCTGGCCAACGCCAGTTTGGGCCCCAGCGTCAGACGGCCAGCGCGGCCGGGGTGGAACCAGTCGGCCATCTTGCGATCGGCTTGCATACGGGCGGGTGCGCCAATTGCGGCCAGCACCGCTTCGGCATCCGCCTTTGCGTCATACAGATCCACCGCGCGGCGGCTGCCATAGGGGTCGCGCGGCGCGTTGGCCCCGATCAGCAAACCAGTCGCGTGTATCGTCTGCTCGCCGGGTTCCCCGCCGTGAAATACCGGGCCCAGTTCGAACAGCGCCATATCCATGAACCCGCGCGCCTGATTGCGGGCGGCGGCTTGCAGCAGGCCGGGCAACAGATCCGGGCGCATATGCGTCATCTCGCTGGAAATCGGATTTTCCAGCGCCATTGCGTCCTGCCCCCCGCCGAACAGCGCTGCCGAGGCCCCGTCGATGAAGCTATAGGTCACGCACTCATGATACCCCAGCGCCGCCAGAGTGCGCCGCGCCAGACGCTCACGTTGCTGGATCGGCGTCAGGATCGGCGCGGGCACACCTTGCGTCGGGCGCGGCAGCGGTTTGCCTTCCAGCTTGCTCAGCGAGGCAACCCGCGCGACTTCCTCGACCAAGTCCGCCTCTCCCAGCACGTCAGGGCGCCAGCTGGGTGGCGTGGCCTGATCGCCGGTCAGCGCAAAGCCCAGCGCCTCCAGCGTGGCGCGTTGCTCGGCCTCAGGGATATCCATGCCCACCAGGCTGACCACGCGACCGGCGTCAAAGCGGTAGCTGCGGCTGGTGTCGGGCGCAGCGCCATCGCTGACGACCTCGCCGGCCTCACCGCCGCACAGGTCCAGCACCATTTGCGTGGCCAGTTCCAGCCCCGTCGCGGTGAACGCGGGATCCACGCCCCGTTCGAACCTGTAGCGCGCGTCCGAGTTGATTTTCAGGGCGCGGCCCGTGGTGGCGATGGTGATCGGGTCCCAATAGGCGGATTCGAGGAACACATCGACCGTGTCCTCGGTGCAGCCCGAGTGTTCGCCGCCCATGATCCCGGCGATGCTTTCGACGCCGTTTGCATCGGAAATCGCCATCATGCCGGGCGCAAGGGTATACGCCTTGCCATCCAGCGCGGTGATTGTCTCGCCGCCTTGCGCGGGGTGAATGCGCAGCATGCCGCCAGCCACCTTGGCCACATCAAAGACATGCAGCGGGCGGTTGTGCGCGAAGGTGAAGAAGTTGGTGATATCGACCAACGCCGAAATAGGCCGCAGGCCAATCGCTTTCAGGCGCTGTTGCAACCACCGTGGCGACGGGCCGTTTTTCACACCCCGGATCACGCGGCCCATGAACAGCGGGCAGCCATTGTCCTTGAGCGCCGGGTCGATGCTCACCGAAACCGGGCTTTTGAAGCCACCCGCAACAGGTGCTGCGTTCACCGGCTTCAACGTGCCCAGACCGCGCGCCGCCAGATCCCGCGCCACGCCGTGCACGCCCAGCGCATCGGGGCGGTTGGGGGTGATCTTGATGTAGATCATCGGGTCATTCAGGTCGGCAAAATCGATATAGCGCACGCCCAGCGGGGTGTCGGCGGGCAAATCGATGATGCCGTCATGTTCGTCCGAGATTTCCAGTTCGCGCTCGGAACACATCATGCCGAACGACTCTTGCCCCCGGATCACGCCGGGCTTCAGGTCAACCCCGGTGCCCGGAATATGGGTGCCGACAGGGGCGAACACGCCGACCAGCCCGGTGCGTGCATTCGGCGCGCCGCAAACGACCTGCACCTCTTCGGTTTTGCCCTCTGGCCCTGCAGGCCAGGTTTCAACGCGGCACAGGCGCAAGCGGTCGGCATCCGGGTGCTGCACGGCCTCGATGATGCGTGCCGTTCGAAAGGCGCCCAAGCTGGCGGCGGGGTCAACGACCTCTTCGACCTCCAGGCCAAGATCGGTCAACGCCTCGACGATCTGGTCAAGGGTTGCTTCAGTATCAAGGTGTTCCTTGAGCCATGACAGGGTGAATTTCATCGCCAGACCTATTTCTGCATCGCCGGTTTCGCGCCCTGTTAGCCCATTGGCGCAGCCAAGAAAAGCAGGTCTGCACCTGCCGGGGCCGCGTTGGGCCGTTCAGCGCAGTGGAAGCAAGGTAGCCGCGTCATACCGACACTCTCGGCGCAGGGTTTCGCGGGCGCATTCGCGCGGCTCCAGACTGCGGGTCAGGCAGACACGCAGTTCCACGACTTCACCGCGTGGACAGGTCGTGACCAGCATGTCAGGCGTCAAATCGGGGTTGGCCTCGATGAAGGCCGCTTCAATGACATCCGGGTCGATTTCAAGCTGCCGGTTGATGCCGCCGAACACCTCGGGCAGGGTCACGCGGCTGACCGCTTCGGCCACAAGACGGTAATAGTTGCGCGGCGACAGGCCGCTGCACCGGCCATGCTTGTTCCATTGGTGCCATGCTGAGCCAGAGGAGCCGAACAGATCCGCCTGTTCAGCCGTTTCGCGCCGGGATGGGGCGCGTTCGGCAGTGTTGCAATATTCAGGCCAGGCCCCATCGGCGTGTTGCGGCCACAAACCGTGCACAGCCCACCCAACCGCCGACCCATCATCACACCGTGGATCGTGCCGTTCATCCCCGTCCACGGCGCAATAGGCCGGGATCCAACTGAGCGCCAAAAGGTAGTGATCGAATTCGCCCGCGCGGTTCTGGGCGGCGGCGGGGTTGGCCTGGCTGGCAACAATCAGCACAAGGCCCAAAGCAAGCATGTAAAATTGGCGCATTTTCTCTTTCCTCTGAACGGTTGGGCGCTTATATACGCACCATTCCCCGAAATCGAGGATGCACGGCCCGGCGGTCGTGGCCGGATCCCTCCGGCAGGCGCGCCGGTATGCGCAGGCCTCGCTGGATGAAGGACCGAACATATGGCAAAGCCCCTGATGGCTAAGGCCACCGCCGTCTGGCTGGTGGACAATACGACGCTCAGCTTCAAGCAGATCGCCGATTTCTGCGGCCTGCATGAATTGGAGGTGCAGGGCATCGCCGATGGCGACGTGGCGACGGGGGTGAAGGGCTATGACCCCATCTCTCATAACCAGCTTGAAGAGATCGAAATCAAGAAGGCCGAGGCCGATCCAAGCTATGCGCTGAAGCTGAAATACAACCCCGCCGCTGTCGGCGAGGAAAAGCGCCGTGGCCCGCGCTACACCCCGCTGTCCAAGCGCCAGGACCGTCCGGCGGCAATTCTGTGGCTGGTCAAGTTCCACCCCGAATTGGCCGATGCGCAAATCCGCAAACTGGTGGGCACCACGAACCCGTCGATTCAGGCAATCCGTGAGCGCACGCATTGGAACATCCAGAACATCCAGCCGATCGACCCGGTTGCGCTGGGTTTGTGCCGGCAGACAGAGCTGGACGCCGAAGTTCAGAAAGCCGCCAAGAAGAAGGCCGCCGAGGGTGGTGTGATGAACGATGACGAGCGCCGCAAGCTGGTGTCGACCGAACAGTCGCTGGACATGCCTGCCGAACCTCGCCTGCCGCGCGGCACCGGCGGGCTGGAAGGCTTTACGTTGGGTGGTGGCGACGCTGCATCCCAGGATGAAGATGACAAATCGGTCGATTACTCGGACGCCGACAGCTTCTTCAACCTGCCTGAAGACGCCGCGACCGATGATGACGAAGAAGACGACAAGAAAGACGAAAAGCACTGACCACGGGTTCGGCACGTGACGGCAAAAGGGGGCGCGTGGCGTCCCCTTTTTTTGGCTCTTTCAAATCTGTTGGCCAAATGAGGGGCCGTTGGATGTCAAGAGCCACTCGCCACAGGTGATCGACGGCGCCGACAGCCGGTAAAGGTATGGCCGTCACCGCCGCATGGATATCCGTGGGGGGCAAGGGGCGATGTCTGGTGCCTTTTTGGGGCCATCCCTGAAACATCGCATCACCGCTTTCCAGAGCGGAGCCCCCCGTGGCATGACCGGAGGAATTCCGCCTGGGATGGCAAGGCCACGCCCCGCTTCACACCAGATTAAAGGTCGCGGAACCCCAATCCATCACGCGAAGGACCCCGTCACCCGCGGGGCATAAATGCCCCACGCCCGCATCAAGCAGACTTGAATGTTGTTTGCCGTGTCAGTTCGACGCGCCAGAGTCACTGCCCGGCTGTTCAGCCGCAGCCGGATCAGGCGCTACCAGCACACCGTTTTCCCAACGCCCTGACACCACCTGACCCGCAGCATAGCGCAGCGTGCCTTGCCCGACACGGACCCCATTTTCAAAGGCCCCATCGTAGACATCGCCGGTTGCATAGGTCGCAACCCCCTGCCCTTGAATGCGCCCCAAGACCCAGTTTCCGACATACTGAAACCCGTCGGCCATGGCGATCGTGCCTTGCCCTTCGCGCTCACCGGAAACGAACCCACCTTCATAGCGGGTGCCATCGGGATAGGTCATCACGCCTTGGCCTTCACGCAGGCCGTTGACGAAATCCCCAACATAGATCCGCCCGTCACCGTATTCCATGCGCCCCTGGCCATGCGGTTGACTGGCGCGGAAACCGCCTTCATAGACCATGCCACCAGCCAAGCGGGCACGCCCCTGACCTTCGATACGCCCATCAACCCATTGCCCGGCATACCCCGTGCCGTCAGCGTAGTTGATCGTTCCTTGACCATCGGGAACGCCATCGCGGAACTGGCCATCGTAGCGCGCGCCATCGGGCGCAGTCATCACACCGGTTCCGTCAATCCGGTCAGCAACCCAATCGCCCGAATAGACATGCCCGTCGGCGGCGGTCATCCGCCCCTGACCCTGGCGCAAATCGTCGACGAATGCACCTTCATAGATGCTGCCGTCCGACAGGATCAATCGCCCGATGCCCTCCAGTTGATTGTGCGAAAACGTCCCTTCGCGCCGGTCGCCGCTGGCGCTGATATAGACACCGGCGCCATGGAATTCGTCTTCCGCCCACTCACCGTCATAGATCGTGCCATCAGGACGGGTCAGGCGCCCTTCGCCATGGCGCATGTTGGCCAGCATTGTGCCGGTATAGATTGAGCCATCCGGGTAGGTGATCGTGCCCTGCCCCTCAAGCAGGCCATGCGCGAATTCGCCGTCATAGCGCCAGCCACCAGGGCGCTCCATCACACCACGCCCATGGGGTTCGCTGTCATCGAAGTTGCCGGTATAGACAACGCCCGTTACATACCGGCGCGTCCCGGCGCCCATGATGCGGCCAGACTCCCAGTTGCCGTCGTAAAAACCGCCATCAGCAAAGACCATGCGCCCTTGCCCGTGGGGGCTGCCATTCATAAAGCTGCCCTCGTAGACCGCGCCATTGGTGAAGCGAGCCGTGCCGTGCCCGGTAATCTGGCCTTGCACGAATTCGCCCGAATATTCAAAGCCGTTGGGGAGCCGGTAGGTGCCCTGACCGTGCTGGATCCCGTCCAGAAACGTGCCCTCGTAGGTGCTACCGTCCGGATAGGTCCGGGTGATCACATCGCCGAGGTCCTGGGCGGCGAGTGGAGCCGCGAGGCAGACCATCAGGCTGACAGCAAACATCCGGTCGCGAAGAATGGTCATTCGGCATTTTCCCTTGTTCAGCGCCGTGGCGCGGCGCAGGCCGCGAAACACGCGCCAAACCTATGTGAGCGGCGCGGGTGCTGGCAAGAGGTGCCGGGCAGGTCCGCGGTCTTTTGCGCAGACATGAGGTGCCCAGAGCGCAGGTTGGTCGCCCGGGCACGGTAATCTGCACCCAATCTCAACCGTCGTACACACGGGGCAATCGAAACGCACCATCGGCGCCGCGCACAACCCGGTGCGGCACAGCCCATAACGAGTGTCACCCCGCGCGACAGACAAGGGCCTTCGAAGGCCCTTCCTTGCGGCGCCTGCCGGCGCCGCAACAACGATTTTGCAAAATCGTTGCCGCCAAAACCAAAGTATTATCTTGCGTGTACCGTTGGCGCCGCCAGCGCGCCAAATCCGTAGTGCCGCAGCCAGCGCAGATCGCTCTCAAAAAACGCGCGCAGGTCTGGGATGCCGTACTTCAGCATCGCCATCCGGTCGATCCCCATGCCAAAAGCAAAACCCTGCCATTGATCAGGGTCGATCCCACCAGCAGCCAAGACCTTGGGGTGCATCATGCCCGAACCCAGGACTTCCATCCACCCGTCACCTTCACCGACCCGCAACTGGCCATCAACCCAGGAACACTGGATATCCACCTCGGCTGAGGGCTCTGTGAACGGAAAATGCGACGCGCGGAACCGGGTCTTCACGTGCGTGCCAAAATACGCACTGAAGAATTCCTCGAGCACCCATTTCAGGTTCGCCATGGAAATATCCCGGTCGATCGCCATGCCCTCGATCTGGTGGAACATCGGCGTGTGCGTCAGATCCATATCCATCCGGTACACGCGTCCGGGCGCAATCACACGGATCGGCGCGCCCTGATCTTGCATCGCGCGGATCTGCACCGGGCTTGTATGGGTGCGCAACACATGCGGCGGGCGGGTGTCGCCCTCGGCCCGGCGCATGAAGAACGTATCATGCTCCTGACGTGCCGGATGCTCGGGCGCCAGGTTCAACGCATCGAAATTATACCAATCGGTTTCAATTTGCGGCCCTTCGGCCACGCGAAAGCCCATATCGGCGAAAATCGCGCTGCATTCCTCGGTTACCTGACTGACAGGATGGATGGTGCCGTTCGGGCGCGGGCGCCCGGGCAGCGTGATATCCAACCATTCCGCTTTCAGCCGTTCATCCAGCGCCGCATCGTCCAACGCGAATTTGCGCGCCTTCAGGGCGGAGTCGATCTCTGACTTCAGGCCGTTCAGGGCCGGACCCGCGATCTGGCGTTCCTCAGGCGACATTTTGCCCAACTCACGCATCTTCAGGCTGATCTCGCCTTTCTTGCCCAGCGCCGCCAGTCGCACGCCTTCCAGCGCGTCCGCGCCCGAAGCCGCCCCGACCTCGGCCAGATATTTCGCTCTGAGTTCCTCGATGCCGTCCATAAGATACGCCCGCCCCGTCTGGTCCGTCTTGCGCCGTGGCCTAGACAAAGGCGCGGCTGAATGCAAGCAACGGCTGGACGGATCGATTGCACCGGCGGCACTTTCACGCCATCAATACCCCACCCAACCGGTGACGCACAGATGACCAAGGCCCATGCCCGCTCAGCCCCCGACCCCTGGCTTGTCCTGGCAGGCCTATCGCTGGGCGTTCTGGTCACCAATGGGCTGGGGCGCTTTGCCTACGGTCTGATCCTGCCCGCCATGCGCGCCGATCTGAACTGGACCTACGCGCAAGCCGGATGGCTGAACACGGCGAATGCGATGGGCTATGTTCTGGGCGCGGTCACCACGATGATCGCGCTACGTCGCTGGCGCCCCAATACGCTGTTCTCAGCGGGCCTGATCGGCACCGTCCTCGCGATCACCGCAACCGGGTTGATCCCGGACTTGTGGTGGCAAAGCCTGTGGCGCTTCCTGACCGGCTTCGCGGGCGCCCTGTCCTTCTCAACTGCCGGGGCCCTGGCGGCCCGCCTGTTCGCCGACAACCCCCGCCGCAACGCCATGGGCATCGCCATCCTGTTCGGCTCAGGGGGCGGGGCGGCGATCATCCTGATCGGTGGAACACTTCCGGCATTATTACATCTGGGCGGGAACGAGGCCTGGCCCTGGGCTTGGGTTATCACTGGCGGCTTGGGCCTGATCTGCGTGCCATTGGGCCTGTGGGCGGCGCGGGCCAGCCGCGCACCACAGGGCGCAGCCCAGGCCCCCACACCCCTGCCCCTGCGCCGCATGGCGGGGGAGCTGGCCGGATACGCTGGCTTCGGCCTGGGATATATCGTCTATCTGACCTTTCTGTCCGCCTGGATGACCGAGCAATCCGCGACACCGCTCCAGATCTCACTCGTGTGGATCCTTTTGGGCGCCTGCATCACCCTGTCCCCGCTGCTATGGCGCGGGGTCTTCGCGCGGGATCCGTCAGGCAAGCCATTGGCCAAGGTGCTGATCTGCATTGCCCTGGGATCCGCCCTGCCGGTGTTTTGGCCGACCCTTCCCGGCCTGACCGTTTCGGCACTGATCTTTGGCTCATCCGTGTTCATGGCCCCGCCGGCGATCACAAACTTTACCCGCCAGAATCTGCCGCCGGAAAGCTGGGGCCGCGCGCTCAGCCTGTTCACCGTGGTCTTCGCGGTCGCGCAGACAATCGGCCCCTACGCGGCCGGTGTGTTGGGCGACAGCACAGGCAGCATCGGCACCGGTCTGTTGGCGGGATCCGCCATCTTGGTGATCGGCGCGGTGATCGCTATGCGACAATCCCCGCTCTGACGCGTTCACGGACTTGTCATTCGAATTTCATCCGATGTCCTGCAACTTTTTGCGGCGTCCAGCCGTATCGCAGACCAGACCAAACAACATTCCCTGAGAAAGGCCCCGAATGGACATTTTTCTTGGCTTCCTGGCCGGCGCCCTGACTTTGCTGAACCCCTGCGTTCTGCCAGTTTTGCCAATTGTCCTGGCCTCATCGGTTTCAGTTGACCGACGCGGGCCACTTTTCCTGACAGCGGGCATGGCGGTCAGCTTCGTGGCCGTTGGCCTGACACTGGCCCGGTTGGGCCCAAGCTTGGGGGTCACCCCAGAGACCATCGAAACAGCCTCCGCGCTCATCATGATCGGCTTTGGCCTGGTCATGCTGGTACCGGCCTTTGGTGCGCGTTTTGCCTCTGCCACCGCCGGAATTTCCGCGCAGGCCGACGGCGGGCTGAACCGTTTGGACCAGTCTGGCCCCTGGGGCATGGCCCTGGGCGGCGTGTTGCTCGGCGCGGTCTGGTCGCCCTGCATCGGCCCCACCTTGGGCGGCGCCATCGCGCTGGCTGCCAGCGGTGACGGCTTGGCTCAGGCCGCCGCGATCATGGTTGCTTTCGCGCTGGGGGTCTCAGCCGTCATGCTGGGCCTCGCGTACGGCGCCCGCAATGCCCTTCAACGCCGCCAGGCCTGGCTGCGCAGCATTGCCGGCAAGGCCAAACCCATATTGGGTGTCACCTTTGTCTTCGTCGGGCTCAGCCTGTGGTTCGGCCTGTTCCGCATCATCGAAACCTGGGCCGTTGAGACCCTGCCCTACTGGTTCCAGGACGCCTCCATCCTCATCTGATCCCACACCGCTTCATCGAAAGGCCCCCCCATGCACAGACGCAACTTCCTCACCTTGACCGCCGGCGCCCTTCTGGTTCCGCTGGCCGCCCACGCAGACTGGACTCCCTTTGCACCCGGCGTGCTGCAACCGGCCATCGACCGCGGCGACCGCATCATCCTGAATTTCTATGCCACCTGGTGCGGCACATGTAACCGCCAGCAGCGTATCATGGACGGCCTGCGCGCCGCCAATCCGCGCTATGACCAGGAACTCACCATGATCCAGGTCGACTGGGACACCTACAGCGGCAGCGAAATCGTGACACGATTCAACGTCCCGCGACGCTCAACCATCATCGCATTCAAAGGCGATCAGGAACTGGGCCGCACCGTTGCCGGCACCTCGACCAGCGTGATCCAGGGCCTGTTCGATCAGGCGCTGAACGCCTGAACCCAGCCCCGGTTCCAACTTCATCTTTCACCAAATACTCAAAAAAGGCGGCCGCAGGGCCGCCTGACACGGCCCCGCCAGGGGCTCAAATGGAACAAAGGCCGCACGGGGAACCCGGGCGGCCTTTTCAATGTAATTCGTGCTGTCGGTTCGTCTGGGGCAGATCAGCCCGCAGTCTTACGCCAGGGCCGACTTCGCTTGATCGACAATCGCATTGAACGCATCGGGTTCATGCACGGCCAGATCGGCCAGAACCTTGCGATCCACTTCGATCCCGGCCAGCGACAGGCCGTTGATGAAGCGCGAGTAGGTCAGCGCCGGGTCAATCGCGCGCACAGCGGCGTTGATACGCTGGATCCACAGGGCGCGGAAATTGCGCTTGCGGGCCTTGCGGTCACGGGTGGCGTATTGGTTTGCCTTGTCGACGGCCTGGGTGGCCGTACGGAAGTTGCGCGAGCGGGCGCTGTAGTAGCCCGAAGCTGCCTTGACGACCTTACGGTGACGGGCGTGAGTAACTTTGCCGGATTTAACGCGTGCCATTGCTCAGGTCTCCTTAGCGGTCATAGGGCATGTAGGACTTGACGATCTTCGCGTCGGCATTCGACAGCACCGTGGTGCCGCGTGCATCGCGAATGAACTTCGTAGTCCGCTTGATCATGCCGTGGCGCTTGCCGGCCTGAGCCGATTTCACTTTGCCGGTGGCAGTCATCTTGAAGCGCTTCTTGGCGCTTGCCTTGGTCTTCATCTTGGGCATTTCCGTCTCCTGACGTGTTGAGAGGTAGGAACGCGCGACTCGGCATGCCACTGTCGGCCGGCCGCACGGGTTAAGAACGCTGCCCTTTACCCCGCCAGTATCGGGCGCACAAGGGGGCTGCGGGTGCATCTGTTGTTTTCCGTGGCGGCTTTGTTGAAAACCGGCTTTCACAGCCTCGTTCAGCGATCACCGCGCCCAGTAGCGCCCCACTGCTTCGACACCGATGGCCGGCAGGTCGCGCAGATCATACCCACCGCCCGGATGTGTGAACTGTGCCCAGCCAGCCAGCACCAGACCCAGAAACAGCAAGATCAACCCGGCCCACGGCACGCGCCGATCCGCCCAGGCTGACACCAGAGCAACAAACGCCAGGGGCAGAAAGATCAGCCCCACCAGCAATAACAAGTCTCGGTCCATTTCGGGTTTCCCGAAGCCAAAACCTGATTATTCAGCCTCGGCCCGGTAAATCAAGCGTTCGTCGCACGGCGCGACCCGAAGAATGTTTGTCGTACCCGGCACATTGAAGGGCACACCCGCTGTCACAACGATCTGATCCGCCTGTGTGCCGAACCCATGTTCCAACGCCGCGCGGGCCGCGCTGACGACTGCCGATTTGAACCGGTCAACCGGCTGATTGGTCGCTACGCAATGCACGCCCCAGACCAGGCACAGCCGCCGCAGCGTTGGCCACGAGGGGCTGAGCGCGATGATCGGCGTCTGTGGCCGTTCGCGCGCCACCTTGATCGCGGTCGTGCCGGATTCGGTGAAACAGCAGATCGCCTTGATGTCGGTGCTTTCGGCAATTTCCCGCGCGGCCGCCACGATTCCATCCGCCACGGTCGAGCGTTCGACGATGCGGAAGGCCTCGATCACTTGTGTGTAGGTTTCATCCCCTTCGACCGAAATCGCCACGTTGTGCATCGTGCGCACAGCTTCGACCGGGTATTTGCCGGCGGCTGATTCGGCGGACAACATGACCGCATCCGCGCCCTCATAGATCGCGGTCGCCACGTCTGACACTTCAGCGCGCGTCGGCACCGGGCTTTCGATCATCGATTCCATCATCTGCGTGGCCACGATCACCGGCTTAGCCATCGCCCGGGCACGGCGCACCAGACGTTTCTGGATCGGCGGCACCGAATGCACGGGCAGTTCCACACCCAGATCACCGCGCGCCACCATGATGCCGTCCGACACCTCGGCGATGGCGTCAAACGCCTTCACCGCGGCTGGCTTTTCGATTTTCGCCAGAATCGCCGCGCGGCCCCGGGCCAGATCGCGTGCTTCTTCGACATCTTCGGGACGCTGCACAAAGGACAGTGCCAGCCAGTCCACGCCCAGCTCGCACGCGAATTCCAGATCGCCGCGGTCCTTGTCGGACAACGCGCGCACCGGCAGCACCACGTCCGGCACGTTTACGCCCTTGCGGTCGGAAATCGCGCCGCCCACGATCACCGTGCAATCGGCGTGCAGGTCGGTGCATCTGTCGACCATCAGGCAGATCTTGCCGTCATTCACCAACAACCGCGCGCCGGGTTCCAGTGCCTTGAAAATTTCAGGGTGCGGCAGGCAGACGCGGCGATGGTCCCCGTCTGCGGGGTCCAGATCGAAGCGGAAGCGCTGCCCTTCGGTCAGGTCGACGGGTCCGTTGGCGAAGGTGCCGACGCGCAGCTTCGGCCCCTGGAGGTCAGCCAGCAGGGCAATCGGACGGCCGGTTTCGGCCTCGACCGCGCGCACGATCGCGTGGCGTGCGGCAATTTCCTCTTGCGTGCCGTGGCTCATGTTCAGGCGAAACACGTCAGCACCGGCTTCGAACAAGGCGCGAATGGTCGCGTGATCCGAAGAGGCCGGGCCCAGGGTTGCCACGATTTTCACATTGCGGTTGCGGCGCATTGGCGGTGATCCTTTGTGATGTTGGGTCCCATATCGCGCAAATGCACCGCCACGGCAACAGGGCAGCCGCCAAAAATGTTATCGCTACCATTACAATTTTCAGTGCGTCATGCGGCAAATTGGGCGCTGTGCTTGCCTCTTGTATCGGTGGCAGCCATATCTTGGCAAACCCAAGGAGTATCAGATGGACGACACCCAACGCACCCAGATCGAAGCCGCCGCATTCCGTCGCTTGCTCCAGCACCTGATGCAAGATCGTCCTGACGCGCAGAATATCGACATGATGAACCTGGCTGGTTTTTGCCGCAACTGCCTGAGCCGCTGGTATCAGGAAGCCGCCGCTGAGGCCGGGATAAGCCTGTCCAAATCCGAGTCCCGTGAAATCGTTTACGGGATGCCCTACGAAGAGTGGCGCGACACCCATCAGACCGAGGCATCGGCGGCAAAATTGGCCGCATTCGACACGGCCTTTGCCCAGAATGTCGGCAAAACGGACTGATTCTAAACACTCTTTCCGTGCGGCTTGGAAGGGTTTTCCGGGTCGGCGCATTGGTTCGAAATTGGAAACAATGGGATCAATTTGCTGACGCAAACTGACTTCAGCGACCGCTTCGAAAACAATAACTCTCGTAAAAGTTGCTTTCCCGGCGCCAGCCTTGACGCGTCCTGTTCTATCCCGGCAGGGTTCTGGCTGGGGATTGAATGCATGTGTTTGCACGGGGGAAAAAATGGCATTTATCGGTATTTTTCTGGCGCTTGCGCTGGCTGCCGGATTGGGCGGCATGGGCGGCGGTGACCCGGTCACTCAGGTGGACGGTGATGAAGGCGACACAACGAACGGCGACGACACCTTGGTCGGCACCGCCAGCGGCGACATGCTGGATGGTGAAGGTGGTGCTGACCTGATCACAGGCGCGGCCGGCGCTGATTTGCTGGATGGCAATGTTGGCGATGATACTGTCAATGGCGGCCCCGGCGATGACACGCTGATCGGCGGGCGCGGCAACGACTCACTGTCTGGCGAAGGTGGCAATGATCAGATCGCTGGCAACGGCGGGCGTGATGCGCTGTCCGGTGGACCGGGGGCCGATTCGCTGGACGGCGGCGCCTGGGATGACAGGCTCGACGGCGGCTTGGGCTGGGATCATCTGGACGGCGGATTCGGGAACGACACCCTGCTGGGCGGCTTCGGCAATGACATGCTTCACGGCGGCAACGGCTTGGACGAACTGAACGGAAATGCCGGGGACGACACCCTGAACGGCGACGGTGGAAACGACGTTCTGCTGGGCGAAGGCGGGCGTGATCTGCTGGATGGCGACGCGGGCAATGACCTGTTGAGCGGCGGCGATTGGAACGACACGCTGATCGGCGGCACTGGCTTCGACACGCTGAACGGCGAAAACGGCAACGACGTTCTGTCCGGAAACGAAGGCCGCGACTTGCTGGACGGCGGCGCGAGCAACGACACCTTGCTGGGCGGCGTCTGGAACGACACGCTTCTGGGCGGCGGCGGCAACGACGTGCTGTCCGGTGAGGCTGGCAACGACCTGCTGGTTGGCGGCGCTGGGGACGATCTGATGCAAGGCGGCGGCGGGTCTGACCTGCTTCAGGCCTCGATGGGCACCGATACGTTGGACGGCGGCGACGGGAATGACACCCTGGATGGGTTCGTCAGCCCGGGCGGCACCAATGGCGCCGCAAACCTGGATGGCGGCGCGGGCGACGACCAGTTGATCGGTGGATTTGGCGATACCCTGACGGGTGGGGCCGGTGACGATGACTTTACCGTGGTCGCGGATGGCAGCGGTGGACCCACGGTTGTCACGGATCTGAATGTGGCGACAGAAGCATTGGTCATCAACTACCCGGTCCCGGCTGGCGGCACCACGGCCCCCAACCCTGCTGACTACGTGATGACGACGCGCGATTCTGCGGGTGGGCTGGAGATTTTGGTCAACGGATCCGCGGTGGCGGTGCTGGAGAATGTCACAGCTGCCAACGCGCCACCTGTGTCCCTGTCGCTGGTCAGCTTCTGACGCACGTGCTGGCTTATTGCTGAAACTGGAAACGGCACCCTTTAGCGGGTGCCGTTTTTCATTGCGCCATGGCCTGTCGCCGCCGGAGCCTCGCAATCAGTGACGTCGGCGACGGTGATCAGATCGCAGCCTTGCGCATTTCGTCCAGGTAGATTTCACGCAGCCGGGCCGCAACCGGGCCAGGGGTGCCGCCGCCCAGCGCGGTGCCGTCAATTTCCACGACCGGCATCACAAAGGTGCTGGCCGAGGTGATGAAGGCCTCATCCGCTGTTTGCGCTTCGGCGATGGTAAAGGGGCGCTCTTCGATCTCCATCTGGGCTTCACGCGCGAAACGCAGCACGGCGGCGCGGGTGATGCCATGCAAAATGTCATTCGACAGCTCGCGGGTGATGATCTTGTTGCCCGTGACGATATAGGCGTTGTTCGACGTCCCTTCGGTCACCGCGCCGTCTTCAACCAGCCAGGCGTCGTCGCAACCGGCTTTCTTGGCCATCATTTTGCCCATCGATGGAAACAGCAGCTGCACGGTCTTGATATCACGCCGCGCCCAGCGCTGATCTTCAATGGAAATCACCTTGATCCCGACTTTGGCGGCCGGGCTTTCAGCCAACCCCGGCTTGTTCTGGGTGAACAGCACGACGGTCGGTGGGGTGGTTTCCGGATCAGGGAACACGAAGTCCCGGTCTGCCGGTGCGCCGCGCGACACCTGCAGGTAGACCAATCCGTCAGTGATCCCGTTGGCGGTGACCAGTTGGCGGTGGATCGCCAACCAATCGTCAGCGCCAAGCGGGTTGCGGATGTCCAGCTCATCCAGCGACCGCTGAAGCCGCGTCAGATGCCCGCCGAAATCCACCAGCTTGCCCCCCAGCACGCTGGTGACCTCATAAACTGCGTCGGCCATCAGGAAACCGCGATCAAAAATCGACACGGTTGCCTGATCTTCTGGCAAGTATGCGCCATTGACGTAAACGGTGCGGGTCATCGCGGGCTCCTGTGGGGTTGTTTCGCGGGTTCATTCACCGCTTGCGGCGCAAAGATCAAGCCATTCATGCGCGGTCAGCGGCAAAATCATCCGCCTTCAGCGTTCCGGTGCGCAGGAAGTGCTGCAGGACAAGTGCCACGGATCGCGCATCCCCCAGCGCATCATGGGCCTGCGCGCCCCGGTCATCGACGCCGAAATGCGCGCACAGGGTGTTTGAGCGCAGGGTGACAACGGTTTCAGGGGGCACCTCGGCCTTGACCAAAAGGCGGGTGGCATTGCCAAACCGCGTGGCGGGGATCGGCGGGGCGATGCCGGCCAGGTAACACGAAATGCCCAGCGCAAAAATTTCGTCATTGCCCCAGGCCCAGATCATGTCATCACCGCTGAAATCGGCCAAACGGTCCAACGCATTGGCCAATTCGCAGCCGTCCGCGTCCAGCCGGTCGCGGGTGATCCCTGTCAGCCGGGTGAACAACGGTGACAAGGGCCAGCGCCCGCCGGTCCGCGTGCGCGGGATGACCAGCTGCTCGAAGGTGCCCAGCAGTGGGAAATCCCCATCAAGCCCCAACCGCACCGCGCCGATCTGCACCAGCACAGGGTCTGGATCCTGAGGGCCACACCAAAAGCGTTGCGGTGCGCCTGCGTCGGTCAGAAACTCAACATCCCAGACAAGCGCGGTTTTCATCGCTTACCCCCACAGGTCCGGTGTCGGCGGATGCACGCCCCTGTCATCGAATACCAGCGGCGGGTCGCGGTCCTCGGCCAGCAAAAGCGGGCCATCCAGATCGGTCACAGCGGCCCCTTGCGCCACCAGAACCGCTGGCGCCATGGCCAGAGAGGTGCCGACCATGCAGCCGACCATCACATCCCAGCCCTGCGCCCGCGCGGCATCCCGCAGCGCCAGTGCCTCAGTCAGCCCGCCGGTCTTGTCCAGCTTGATGTTGACCATGTCGTATTTGCCCACCAACCCCGGCAGGCTGGCGCGGTCATGGCAGCTTTCATCGGCGCAGACCGGCAACGGACGGGCGATTTCGGCCAACAGGTCATCCTGCCCGGCGGGCAAGGGTTGTTCGACCATCGCCACGCCCAGCCGCAGCAAATGGGGGGCCAGTTCGGAATAGACATCGGCCGTCCACCCCTCATTCGCGTCAACGACGATGCGCGCGGTTGGGGCGCCTGCCCGCACGGCCTCCAGCCGCGCCATGTCATCGGGCGTGCCCAGCTTGATCTTCAATATCGGGCGGTGAGCGTGCCGGGCGGCGGCGGCGCGCATGTTGTCGGGTGTATCCAGCGACAAGGTGAAACAGGTGATTTCTGGCCCCGGCGCCGACAGCCCCGCCAATTGCCAGACGCGCTTGCCTGCCGTCTTGGCCGCGTGGTCCCATAGCGCGCAATCCACCGCGTTGCGCGCCGCGCCAGCGGGCAACGCCGCTTGCAACTGGTCCCGGGTGATCCCGGCGGGCAGGTTTTCGATCTGCGCAGTCACGGACTCCAATGTTTCGCCGTATCGGGCATAGGGCACGCATTCGCCCCATCCCGTGACACCATCACGGCTGACACGGATTGTCAGAACATGGGCTTCGGTCCGCGACCCCCGCGATATGGTAAACACCTCGGCCAGACGAAAGCTTTCAGCGGTGACGGTGATCATGCCTGATCCTTTGCAGCGAAGGGGTTTGCGCGGGCAAGCAGGGGCGGCATTGCGCGCCCTGCCCTGCCTGAATGGGGACTCAGTTTTCGTTGATGTCGCGGTTGATCTTCTTGACCTGCCCCGTGCGCACACCCAAAACCGCGCGCATGACCAGCCAGGCAATCAACGACAGCACGGCAAAGACGACCAGCGCGTTGATCGGTGACGCGGCCATCCAGCCAGAACCGGGAATGCCCAGCCCCATGATGCCGCCGGTCAGTACGGCACCGATCGCGAATCCGGCAAAGACGAAACCGGGCGCGAACAGTTCCAGAATGGCCAGCGCCAACCCGGCGGCGACCCAAACCCACCAAATCGAGGTCATCATCCCCGTCCTTTCAGCATCTTGAACGCGTCGCCAAAGGCATCCAGCGCCTGTGCGGGCACCAGAATTGTCTGCTTGCCGTCCCCCACAGCCACCTGCGTCAGGGCTTCGACCTGCGCCAGAGCGACCTGATATTGCGCGGCCTCAAGGCCGTTCTTGGCGATGGCTTCGGCGATCACCTCGGTGGCATAGGCTTCTGCATCGGCGCTGATGCGTTTGGCTTTGGCCGCCTGCTCAGCGGCATACAACTCACCATCGGCGCGCAACTCAACGGCGCGGCGCGCGCCTTCGGCCTCGGTCACCGCGGCGCGGCGGGCACGTTCAGCGTTCAGCTGCTGCAGCATGGCCGAACGGGTGGCCTCATCGAGGTTCACGTCCAGCAGCTCTGCCCGCGTGACCTCAATCCCCCAGTCATCCACCACTTCGGCGATCGCCGCGCCAATCTTTTGCGTCAGGCGCGCGCGGTTGGACTGCACCTCGTCCAACTCCATCGTGCCGATTTCCGAGCGCACGATACCCGCCACCGTGGTCAAGATAGCTGCGTCAACGTCGCGGATCCGGTAAACCGTCTTTTCCGGCTCCATGATCCGGTAGAACACTGACGTTTCGACCTGCACCAACACGTTGTCTGTGGTGATCGCGTCTTGGCGCTGGTTGGGCAATTGGCGTTCCAAAATCGACACCCGGTGCGCGACCTTGTCGATGAACGGCACGATCAGGTTGATCCCCGGGCCAAGCACCGACCGCAACCGGCCGAAGCGTTCGACCACGTATTTCTGCGACTGCGGCACGATCCGGACGCCAAGGAAGATCGAGACAATGATGAATATGGCAAGCAGCAACAAGATGATGCCGCCGCCCGTAAGGAAATCGAGGGGCATGGAAAACTCCGGGGTCAGGGTCTCGTCAGGTTTCACGTTACAGCCGAAACAGTCAATTTGCGCCTACTATGCGAAAACCTGAGGCCGAGGGAAAGAGCCTGTGCTTGCAGCGACGCCCCCACCGCTGTAGGGGAAGATGCAAATCCCCGTTACTTTTGGAGCACGGCACATGGCTTCGTATCAGTTTGTCTATCACATGGACGGCGTGTCCAAGACTTATCCCGGCGGCAAGAAGTGCTTTGAGAACATTCGCCTGAATTTTCTGCCCGGCGTCAAAATCGGCGTCGTCGGCGTAAACGGCTCAGGTAAATCCACGCTTTTGCGCATCATGGCTGGCATTGACACCGACTTCGCCGGCGAGGCGTGGGCCGCCAAGGGGGCCAAGATCGGGTATCTGCCGCAAGAACCACAGCTTGATGAAACACTTGATGTGCGTGGCAACGTGATGCTGGGCGTGGCTGCAAAGCAAGCCAAGCTGGAACGCTACAACGAAGTGGCGATGAACTACTCGGATGAAACCGCCGATGAGATGGCGCAGCTTCAAGACGAGATCGACGCCGAGAACCTGTGGGACCTGGACAGCCAAATCGATGTTGCGATGGAGGCCCTGCGGTGCCCACCGGACGACGCTGCGGTGGCCAGCCTGTCGGGCGGGGAAAAGCGCCGGGTTGCCCTGTGCAAATTGCTGCTGGAAGCGCCCGACATGTTGTTGTTGGACGAACCGACCAACCACCTGGACGCGGAAACCATCGCCTGGCTGCAAAAGCACCTGATCGAATACAAGGGCACCATCCTGTGCGTCACCCACGACCGCTATTTCCTGGATGACATCACCTCGTGGATCCTGGAATTGGATCGCGGGCGCGGCATCCCGTATGAGGGGAATTATTCGGCCTGGCTTGAGCAAAAGGCCAAGCGCCTGTCGCAAGAAGCGCGCGAAGACAAATCCCGCCAGAAAACGCTGGAACGCGAATTGGAATGGATCCGGGCTGGGGCCAAGGCGCGTCAGGCCAAGCAGAAAGCGCGGATCAATGCCTATGACGAAATGGCGTCGAAAACCGAGCGCGAGAAGATGTCGACCGCGCAGATCATCATCCCCAACGGCCCGCGTCTGGGCGGCAAGGTGATCGAGGTCGAGAACTTGAAAAAGGCCATGGGCGACAAGCTGCTGATCGAAGATCTGAGCTTCTCACTGCCGCCGGGTGGCATCGTTGGCGTGATTGGCCCGAACGGCGCGGGTAAATCCACATTGTTCCGCATGTTGACCGGTGATCTGGAGCCTGACGAGGGCACCGTAACCTATGGCGACACGGTGCAGTTGGCCTTCGTGGATCAGTCGCGTGACGCGCTGGACCCCAAGAAGACGGTCTGGGAAGAGGTCACCGACAGCCTGGAAGTGCTGGAACTGGGCGACATGACGATGAACAGCCGCGCCTATTGCTCGGCGTTCAACTTCAAGGGCGGCGATCAGCAGAAAAAAGTCGGCCTGTTGTCGGGTGGTGAGCGCAACCGCGTGCACATGGCCAAGCTGCTGCGTGAAGGTGGCAACGTGCTGCTGCTCGATGAGCCGACGAACGATCTGGACGTCGAAACGCTGCAAGCATTGGAAGCCGCGCTGGACGATTTCGCCGGCTGCGCCGTGATTATCTCGCACGACCGGTTCTTCCTGGACCGGCTGTGCACGCATATCCTGGCGTTCGAGGGTGACGGGCATGTGGAATGGTTCGAAGGCAACTTCGAGGCCTATGAAGAGGACAAGATAAAGCGCCTTGGACCGGATGCGGTGGAACCCAAGCGGGTGAAATATAAGAAATTCAGCCGCTAACCCGTCTAAGTTGGGCATTTGCCCGACGCACCGGCGCGGAAACGTCGCTACGTCGCCCGCCGTGAGCCTGTTTGACCCGAGGACGCCAAGGTGTCCTCGGGTTTTTTTTCCACTTACCCGGCGTTTTTGGATGACGCGGAAGTGAACGCCGTATCGACGTCTGGTTGGCGCCGTCACGTCGTCCCGCACGTCACATTAGACGGTGAAAACCGCGAACGGGATCGTGCCGCGCCCTGCCAGTGGATGCATTTTTTCAAGATCATCATACGCTGATTGACAAACGACAGAATTGCAGCAGTATCAAACCACTAAAACATGTATTTGCGATTAACCTTTCAACTAAATCGGTCTTAGCGTCGGATGGATATACCCCATTCTGACCTCGTGCAGTTTTGCGAGAAGCGCCGCCAATCCAAGGAAAATCCCGATGACAGCGACCAAAATCCCTCCGAATGCAGAAGTCATGGAAGCGTTCAAGACGATCCTTTCCAATTCAAAGGACTCCAAGGAATTTCTGCGCACGCCATCGGCCGCGCTCGCCAAAGTTGGCCTCAAGGTTGCGGACCCCAGCTATTTTGACGAACACGTTTTCACGATGGTTCCCGCCTTGAAACCCCACATGCTGGCCGGCGCCGTGGGCAAGGAACAGGATGATCCGACCCTTGGCTGTTCGTCCCCCGGCTGTGTTGCGTGTCAGGCCGGTCTTGCCGTCAGCTTGACGGTCTTGATCACCTCGGCATTTGCCGCGATGCCGGAAGCTGCACCGATCATAGCCGAAATTGCCGAAGTGGCAGGCGTCAGCGCCGAAACATTGACGGCGATATTCTCCGGAACCTCATCCGTGACCGGGGTCATTTCGGGGATTTGCATTGCATTGGGCGATTGTTCGGCCTGATTGACCGCACGGGGCCATTCGTTGGCCCCCGTTCAAACATCTCATGACCCATTTCTTTTGATGTTGACGGTGTCCAACTGCAGGCGTTCGAAACTGCAGTTGGACATGATCAAAGAACTCACACACCGCGCAGGCCGGATGGTGTGAAGGAATTCGCAAAACGCCAAGCCTGACCCAGCAGCATACAAAAGGGCATCCTGGCTGCGAAGATGCCGGGCGCAGCGCGGACCCAAAGACAGGTCAAAACTGGCAAACCCGGCTTTGTTAACATGCGTTTAGGCCGGAGTGACCGCACGGTTGCCATACATCTGCCCAAAGGTCGCCACGAAGATAGGTCACACGACTGAAGTGCCGATTATTCGGCCGATTCCGGATAAAACAGTCAGTGTGTCCCATCATGTCCAGTCGTCGCGTTTATATCCATGCCCATAGCCTGAAACAAATCTGCCTGTCTGACCGCCGCGCAGGCGAGGAAATTCTGTCGGCCATGATTGGGGTTGGGGTCAAGAAACGCCTGTTCAACCGTCTGGTGCAGGACGGGCAAATATTGCTGGGCCTGCCCGAAGACATTCTGGCCCCGGTGCAGCAAAGGATCGGCAGTCTGGATGGCACCAGTTTGTCAAACACTCTAAAGCGCCTGCATTATTTCCCCGCCACCAACGGCAAGACCCTGAACGCCGTTTCTGCCGTTGCGCTGTTCAATGCCGATGAAGAGGTCGTGGCCTCGTGCTTTGATGACAATTACTACACCTTTGCCACCGATCGCGCGGCGGCTGACCGCATGTACGCGGACCATGTGCCGATCAAGGACTTGCGCCGGCTTCTGGCTGAAGCGCCTGACGATCCGCGCGTGTTTGATTTGACGCTGGTGCGCGGGAACCGGTTGGTGATGATGCCAAACGCGGTGCCGGCGTCTGCGAAATCCGAAAGGCTGACGCCGGGCGATTTGCAGTATCTCGCGCACTCCGCACAGCGTGCTGTGACCTCTTGTGTCGAGGTGTTGTTCAACGAGTTGGACCGCGCGATTTTTCCAGATGACTATTTGGGATTGATCCGCGACAATTTGCTGGAGTCCATTGGTGAGTCTGCGCGGCCGCTGTGGGGATCCGCCCACTGAGGCAATCTGTCCCCTTGGAGCATCGCACTGCGCCCCCCATGTAATTGGGAGATCACGCAAATGGAGGCTCCAATGTCCTATACCCTTGACCGAATGTTTCCCGGCGCCGCGCTGGATGACATCGACGCCCGCACCCGTGCCGCCCTGCAGGCCAAGGGGTTCGGCGTGCTGACTGAGATCGACGTTGCGGCGACGATGAAGAAGAAGTTGGACAAGGACATGCCGGGCTACCGCATTCTGGGCGCGTGCAACCCCGGCATGGCGTTCCAGGCCATCGGAATGGAGCCACGGGTTGGCGCGATGCTGCCCTGCAATGTGATCCTGCGAGCGACAGACGGTGGTGTCGAGGTCTCGGCGATTGACCCGGTGGCGTCGATGTCGGCGATCAACAACCCCGAACTGCATGCTGTGGCCGGTCAGGTCCGTGATATGTTGGCCGAGGCCGTCGCCGCGATCTGATCCGCAATCCGATCCGCAATCCGATCCGGTGGCGCACGCCCCAACCAAAAGCGGCGCCCAGTGTCCTGGGCGCCGCCTGTTTTTATCGTTCGGACACTCAGGCCAAATCGAAGCGGTCGGCGTTCATCACCTTTGTCCAGGCGGCAACGAAGTCGGCAATGAACCGGCCCTGCGCGTCATCTTGCGCATAGACTTCGGCCACAGCGCGTAGTTGCGAGTTGGAACCGAACACCAGATCCACGCGCGTGGCGGTCCATTTCGCCGCCCCGCTGGCGCGGTCAGTGATCTCGAACACACCGGGCGCATCGGCCAGTGGCGTCACGGCATTGCCCATGTCCAGCAGGTTGACGAAAAAATCGGTCGTCAACGCGCCGGCGCGATCCGTAAGCACGCCATGCGCCGCACCGTCGGTATTTGCGCCCAGCGCCCGCATCCCGCCAACCAGCACGGTCATTTCCGGCGCGGTCAGGTTCAGAAGCTGCGCCCGATCGACCAGCAACTCTTCGCTGGGGCCGGTGAACCCGTCACAGGTGAAGTTGCGGAACCCGTCGGCGATGGGCTCCAGGACCGAGAAGCTGTCAACGTCGGTTTGTTCGGCGCTGGCATCCATGCGGCCCGGCGTGAAGGGCACGTCTACGCTGTGACCTGCATCCGTGGCGGCCTGTTCGATCGCCGCACAGCCGCCCAGCACGATCAGATCGGCCAGCGACACCTTTTTGCCCCCTGATTGAGCCGCGTTGAAGCTGGACTGGATGCCCTCCAGCGCTGCCAACACCTTGGACAACGTGGCGGGCTGGTTTGCTGCCCAGTCCTTTTGCGGGGCCAGACGGATCCGTGCGCCGTTGGCGCCGCCGCGACGGTCGGTGTGGCGGAAGGTCGAGGCCGATGCCCAGGCCGTGCCCACCAGATCAGCGACCGAAAGACCGCTGTTCAGGATTTGCGCCTTCAGGGCGGCGGTGTCGGCAGCGTCAATCAACGGGTGATCAACGGCCGGGATCGGATCCTGCCAGATCAGATCTTCGTTGGGTGCTTCTGGCCCCAGATACACCGATTTCGGCCCCAGATCACGGTGCAACAGCTTGAACCAAGCCCGTGCAAACGCGTCTGCGAACTCCTCCGGGTTGTCGTGGAAATGGCGTGAGATTTTCTCATACGCCGGGTCAAAGCGCATCGACAGATCGGCGGTGGTCATCATTGGACGATGCTTTATCGACGGGTCATGGGCATCGACGATCATGTCTTCGTCATCGACATCCTTGGCCAACCAGATGTGCGCACCCGCCGGGCTTTTGGTCAGTTCCCAGTCATATTTGAACAGAACCTTGAAATAGCCCATGTCCCACTGCGTCGGATTGGGCTTCCACGCACCCTCGATCCCCGAGGTGATGGCGTCGTACCCGTTGCCGGTCCCATGCGAGGACAACCAGCCAAGGCCCATGGCTTCAATCGGTGCGGCCTCTGGCTCTGGTCCGACGGCATCGGCGGGGCCGTTGCCATGGGCTTTGCCAAAGGTATGCCCCCCCGCCACCAAGGCGACGGTTTCGGCGTCATCCATCGCCATTCGGGCGAAAGTTTCGCGCACGTCACGGCCCGAGGCAACCGGATCAGGGTTTCCGTCCGGCCCTTCGGGGTTCACGTAGATCAGGCCCATCTGCACGGCGGCCAACGGGTTCGCCAGATCGCGTTCACCCGAATAGCGGCTGTTATCCGCCTTGCTGTCGGCCAGCCATTCGGTTTCGGCCCCCCAATAGACGTCTTCTTCCGGCTCCCAAACGTCAGCGCGCCCGCCAGCGAAGCCGAAGGTTTTGCCACCCATCGATTCGATCGCGGCGTTGCCGGCCAGCAGCATCAGGTCTGCCCAACTGATCTTGTCGCCGTATTTCTTCTTGATTGGCCACAGCAGGCGCCGCGCCTTGTCCAGGTTCCCATTGTCGGGCCAGCTGTTCAGTGGGGCGAAGCGCTGCGTGCCGGTGCTGCCGCCACCACGGCCGTCAAAGGTACGGTAGGTGCCTGCGCTGTGCCACGCCATGCGGATGAACAAGGGGCCGTAATGGCCATAGTCGGCGGGCCACCAATCCTGGCTGTCGGTCATCAGCGCATAGAGGTCTTTCTTCAACGCGTCGTAATCGACGGAGGTGAAAGCCTCGGCATAATTGAAATCCCCGCCCAGCGGCGTGGATTTTTCCGACTGCTGGTGCAGGATACGCAGGTTCAACTGATTGGGCCACCAGTCGCTGTTGGACCGACCACTGAATAGGGTGTTAGGGCGCGCCCCGTGCATGACCGGGCATTTGCCTGTGTCCGAACCGTCCATCTGTATCTCCTTGAATGCTGGATATCTGTGTGACTCGCGCGTCGAGGCGTGGGTCGCCCGCTGGCACCCCGCCTTTCCGAGTCGCAGACTACCGCAGGGCGGCAATTAGGATAAGTTCTATTTTCTGATTGTCATGATAGTTTGCGCTTATGAACAACATCACGCTGAAACAGATGCGGTATTTTGAGGCCTTGGCCCAGCACCGGCATTTTGGACGCGCCGCCGAGGTCTGCGCCATTTCGCAACCCGCACTGTCAATGCAGATCAAGGATCTGGAAGACACGTTGGGGGCTGCCCTGTTTGAACGCCAGGCGCGGCACCTGGGGCTGACCGGGCTGGGCGAGGAATTTCTGATCCGAGTGCGGGCAATCGTGCAGGCGGTTGATGAGCTGTCCGAACTTGCCCGGGCCTCGACCGACTTGATGACAGGAAGGTTGCGGCTTGGGGTGATCCCGACCATCGCACCCTATATGCTGCCGTCGATCATTCGGCGGCTCACGGATCAGCACCCGCAGTTGGACATCCACATCCGCGAAACCCTGACACCGACCTTGCTGCGCGAATTGTCAGAGGGGCGTCTGGATGCTGCCTTGGTGGCATTGCCGGTGTCCGAGCCGTCGCTGACCGAAATCGCGTTGTTCTCCGAGGAATTTGTCCTGGTCCGCCCGGCCGACGACGCGCACAGCCCGGTGCCGGATGGTGACACCTTGCGCGAAATGCGGCTTTTGTTGTTGGAGGAAGGGCATTGTTTTCGGGATCAGGCATTGGCGTTCTGTAACCAGCGCCTGGCGCGCCCGCGCGAATTGCTGGATGGCAGTTCCCTGACAACATTGGTCCAGATGGTCGGCGCAGGGCTGGGGGTTACGTTGATCCCCGCAATGGCGATGGATATCGAAGCCCGCACGGCCGGCGTGTCGGTGGCGCAATTTGCTTCGCCGGCCCCGACCCGCACCATCGGGATGATTTGGCGGCGGACAAGCCCGCTGGCCCGTCAATTCACGCAAATCGCCGGGATCGTGTGTCAGGCCGCGCAGTCGCTGAACTGCCAACCCCTTGCCGCCTGGCAAGATGACTGCGGATCATGACGACAACTCCTCGTGTATTGCCCTCTGCCATGCAACCAGCGGCATTTCGTTGCTGGATTTCAGCGCGGAAATTCGATAGCCAACCACGAACGCATTAACGGCGCGCCCGCGCCGCACGGCACTGCGCGAAGGACTTGAGAGTATGGCGTTAGAAAATTCCTCCAGTGATGACGAAATCAATCTGGAGCAACTTTTCCGGACCTTGTGGAAAGGCAAACTGCTGATCCTCATCGGTGCAATGGTAGGTGCGGCTTTCGGCGCGTTCGTGATTGCCAATACTTCTCCGACTTTTCAATCTGACGCGCTGCTACAATTGGAAGAAAAAACTGCGTCTTTGGCCTTGCCCAGCAGTCTGACGGGTATGGTTGGAAATGACCCCCGCAGCGTGACGGAAATTGAAATCCTGCGGTCCCGCATGGTTCTTGGGCAAGTTGTGGCAGAACAGAACCTGGACTGGCTCATCAGCCCAACGTTGGCGCCAATTATTGGCACGATGACCTCTCGGTACAATCTGCCGGTAATCAGCAATTTGTTGCCCGCGCAATATGCACGCCCTGGAGACTCGATCGAGATCGAAACACTGATCGTTCCTCCAGATTGGGTGAATACCGGCCTGTCGCTGGAAGTTGGAGAGGGCGAAGAAAGCTACACCTTGACGACACCAGATGGAGACGTGTTGCCAGGTGTCATTGGCGAGGCGATGACCTTACCGGATCGCGGCTTCACCTTCACATTGGCGGCGATCAATGCCGCGCAAGGGCGGCGCTTTACGATCAAACAAATCGATGAAATTTCAGCGATTGGCGGCGTTCGCCAGCGTCTAACCGTTATAGAACGAGGTCGCTCATCCGGAATTCTTGAAGTCCGGTTGAGCGGCAGGCACAGGACAGGCAATGCGCGAATTTTGAACGGTGTCATTCAAGCTTATTTGCGCCAGAACATAGATCGAAGCTCTGCCGAAGCAGAAAGCAGCCTGAGCTTTATTCGCGAACAATTGCCACAGGCCGAAGCAACTCTAAGGCAAGCAGAAGCTGCCCTGAACGATTACCGGCGACAATCGGCGACAATCGATCTGTCGCTGGAAACCCAGACGATTCTGGAACAAATCACCCGAATTGAGGGCGAAGTCTCTGATTTGCAGCGCCGCGAAGCTGAATTGGCCGACCGATACACGCCGGCGCACCCGACCTATCGGCAGGTCACCGACGAACGCATCCGGCTGGAAGAACGTCTGGGTCGATTGCGGGCTCAAGTCGGCGAATTGCCCGAAACCCAGCAACAGATTTTGAACCTGACGCGCAACGTCGAACTGGCGCAACAGATCTACACAGAGCTGTTGACCCGTGCCCAGGAAGTCGAGGTGCTGCGCGCCAGCACGATTGGGAACGTGCGGATCATCGATGCGGCAGCGGCCGCGATCAGACCCATTGCGCCACGCAAATCGATCATGTTGGCGCTCGGCATGCTATTGGGTGCCATAGTCGGGACAGTTGCCGTCTTGGTACGTGGGTGGATGAACAAGGGAATTCAATCTGCGACGGAATTGGAAAACCTGGGCCTGTCGGTGTTTGCGACGATCAACTACAACAAATCGGCCGACACCCAAGGCAAACGCAAGGGAAATTTGCCGATTCTGGCGATCGAGGATCCGACGGATCTGACCATCGAAGCGCTGCGCAGCCTGCGCACCAGCCTGCATTTTGGCATGCTGGATGCCAGGACTCCAACCCTTACGGTGACGTCGTCGCATCCCGGGGCAGGCAAAAGCTTCTTGTCAACGAACCTTGCTGTGGTGGCCGCGCAATCCGGTCAGCGCGTGTGCCTGATCGACGCAGATTTGCGGCGCGGCCAATTGCGCAGATATTTCGACGTAGACCGCAACGCGCCGGGCTTGTCGGAGGTCTTGTCAGGCGATCTCAGCTTTGAAGAGGCGGTTGTCGCTGGCCCCCACGAAAACCTCACCTTCCTTCCGACGGGCCGGTATCCCCCGAACCCGTCCGAGCTTTTGATGCGCGCCGAGATGAGCCGCTTGATTGAAACCTGCGCACAAAATTTCGATCTGACGATCTTTGATGCGCCGCCGGTCCTTGCTGTGACCGATCCGGTCGTTCTGACCAAAATCACGGGGTCAACGATCCTCATTGCGCGCCATGATCTAACACCGATCGGTGAAGTTGAAGCCGCGATGAAGGTGTATTCGGCTGCCGGCCTGAAGGTTGCCGGCGCGGTGCTGAATGGCTTTGATCCCAAGAAGGCGGATGGCTATGGGTATGGCTATGGCTACCGGTATGATTACAAACAGCGCAAGGATTGACCGGCCAAAAATGTGCGGTCTGCGGCGGGGCTGGGTAAGTCTGTGATTGATGCCTGCCAACTCTTTGTGCAGCATCCGGGCGGGGTGCTTTGCGGGCCCCGCACGGTCATTGCACCCGTCGCGCGCTTCACAAGGCGGCGGCGATTTCACGCCCAAAACCCCTGCCCGACCGTGGCCAAGCCCGAATAGTCGTTGAACAGATCGGCGGCTCGGCGCATAATCATCTTAAGATTGAATGCATTGCAGACCCACTTTTTTATTGGATTAAGGCCCGGCTACGCAACGCGCTGTTCAAGGAGCGGTTCTTGTTCGATCGCCGCGCACGGGATAAGAACGACGGCAGCTCTGATGCGTTGTCGCCAGAACAATTAGGCAAGCAATATGAACAAAACGGCAGATGTTTTCCGGAGCCTGAGCCGCCCGCAAAAGGTGAGCTTGCAGCTGGCAACCGACTTCTTCCTCGTGCTTGCTTGCTTTGTTTCGGCGATGTCTCTTCGGTTGGAGACCTTCGACTTTCTCGGCGATCCTCTTGTCTGGTGGCAGATGGCGGTGGTGGTTCCGATTACGCTGGTCGCGTTTTCGTCTGTTGGGCTTTACCGCGCGATCATCCGGTATATCACCGGCAAAGCCCTGGGGGCGATTGCCATTGGCGTGCTGATCTCCACACTTGTCATGAGCATGAGCAGCGCTGTCTTTGATGCCCCTGTTCCCCGGTCCGTCCCCGGAATTTATGGCGTCCTGATGTTTTTGGCTGTCGGGGGCGTGCGCTTTGTGGTGCGCAGCCTGTATCGTCGCCCGGTCAACCGGCACAAGAAGCCCGTGATCATTTATGGCGCCGGAGAGGCCGGCCGGCAGTTGGTCAATGCGCTGTTTCATGTGCGTGAATACCTGCCGGTTGCGCTGATTGATGATGACCCGGCTTTGCACGACATGACCATCGGTGGCCTGCGTGTTCACGGACCGGACGACATTGGATCGATCATCGACAAGACCGGGGCACGCGATCTTCTGTTGGCCCTGCCCAGTACCAGCCGCCAGCGCCGGCGGGACATCATCACGTCCCTTGAGGGGTACAAGCTGGAAGTGCAGACAATCCCGGGCATGTCCGACATTGTCAGCGGCAAAGCCAAGCTGAGCGAATTTCGCACGATCACGCCGGAAGATCTGTTGGGCCGCGATCCCGTGGCGCCGCGCGACGATCTGTTGCGTAAGAACATAACCGGGAAAGTGGTGCTGGTGTCGGGCGCTGGTGGCTCCATCGGCAGCGAATTGTGCCGTCAGATCCTGGAATTGGATCCGCGCGCCATGGTTCTGTTCGAGATGTCCGAGTTTGGCCTGTATTCCATTGAAGCCGAATTGCGCGAAACGATGGACCGGCTGGGCAAGGTGATGCCTTTGTATCCGATCCTGGGATCTGTGCAGCACCCCAAACGTATTACCAACGTCCTCAGGGCTTTCGAGGTGCAAACGGTGTACCATGCCGCGGCCTACAAGCATGTGCCCTTGGTCGAGGAAAACGTCGTCGAAGGGATCCGCAACAACGTTTTCGGCACGTTCACGATTGCGACTGCAGCGCAGGAAACCGGCGTTGATAGCTTTATTCTGATCTCTACTGACAAAGCCGTTCGGCCGACAAATATCATGGGCGCATCCAAGCGGATGGCCGAATTGATCTGTCAGGCCAAAGCCAAAGACTCTAATACCACCAGTTTCTCGATGGTGCGGTTCGGCAATGTATTGGGCTCCTCTGGTTCGGTCATCCCGCGCTTCAAGTCGCAGATCGATAAAGGCGGCCCCGTTACCGTCACGCACCGGGACATCAATCGCTTTTTCATGACAATACCAGAAGCCGCGCAGCTTGTGATTCAAGCCGGGGCCATGGCCCGGGGCGGCGATGTGTTCGTGCTCGATATGGGGGAACCGGTGCGAATATTGGATCTGGCAATGTCCATGATCCGGCTACACGGGCTGATCCCCTATATTGTCGATCATCCGGATGATACCGACATCACGCGTGGGGATATTCCGATATGCATCACGGGCTTGCGCAAAGGCGAAAAACTGTACGAAGAATTGCTGATCGGCGAAGACCCGGCTGGCACGCAGCACCCACGTATCATGACCGCGAACGAAGTTTCCCTGGACACCCCGTCTATGATGGCTGTGCTGGATCGGTTGATGAAAGCCTGCGAGGCCTTTGACGTGCAATTGATCCGGGAGATCTTCCTGGAAGCCCCGTTGGCGTACGCGCCTACCGGACCGGAGACATCGGACCTGATGTGGCGGCTGTCCCAGGCCCCTCAATCCTTGGAATTGCGCCTCATCGAGGGCAGCAAACGCCCCTGAAATTGCGCGATGCAACGATCAGAATGCACGCGTTCAGGGGCAGTTTTTTGACACTGCTGCCGCCAATTTCTGTCCGCCAATGGCGCATCGTTGCCCTTGCCGCAATCGGATAATTCGCTTTCAAGGTCTGATCCCCGTGACGTTGACACCCCCGAGCAAGATGACTATCGAAAGCCCAAATGACTTTAGCGCAAAGCCTTTTAGGCGGGCGGTCAGGCGTTTGGCACCAGTGACGATTTCAAAGGTATTTCAATGAACGACGATGCGCTAAATCAGGGCGGTCGATTTGTCATTACCGGGGCCAGCGGCTTTATTGGCCGCCAATTGATCCCGCGAATGCAAGACGCCGGTTGCGAGCTTTTGCTGGTTGGGCGCGACGTTGCCCGCCTTCAGGCCGCATTTCCCGGTATCCGCTGTTGCGGGTATGATGAAATTTCGTCGCAGGGCCAAGGGTTTGATACGCTTGTCCATCTTGCGGTCCTGAATAACGACAGTGACACGAGTGCTGAAGAGTTCGAACGCGTCAATCTGGGGCTTTTGTCCGATGTTTTGGAGCATGCGAAATCTGCAGGGATCGCTCGTTTTGTCAATGTGACGACCTTTCATGCAATTTCTGGCGCAGAGTCGGAGTATGCAAACAGCAAGCGCCTGGCACTGGAGCATCTGGAAACCGTCACGGGGATCGAGGTCATCAACCTGTTTCTGCCGGCGGTTTACGGCGACGAATTTGCTGGAAAGTTGTCGATCATAAACAAGGTTCCCGGTTTCCTCAGGGGCGCGACGCTGACGTTCTTGTCGGCCTTTGCGCCCACGGTTCATATCGACCGTGTTGCAGGCTTTTTGTGCCAGTCGGCCCCAATCGTGGACCGAGACGTTTTCCTGGCCAACCCGCAGGACCGGAACATCGTATTCCGCATCGGAAAGTTCCTGTTGGATCTTTCTTTCATCGTCGGGATCATTGGCGTGTTCTGGTGGTTGCTGCTGATCGTCTGGATCCTGATCCCGATCGATTCACCCGGCCCCGGTATCTTTGCCCAGCAACGGATCGGAAAGGGCGGCAAGCCGTTCACGCTGTACAAATTCCGAACCATGAGGCGGGGAACGCGCCAAGCCGGGACCCACGAAATGGGCGCGGATTCCGTGACACGCATTGGCACCTTCCTGCGCAAGGCAAAGCTGGATGAGCTGTCTCAGGTTTGGAACGTCATTATTGGCAATCTGAGCCTGGTCGGCCCGCGCCCGTGCCTGCCGAACCAAACGCAGTTGATTGAAGAACGCCAAAAACGTGGTGTGTTCGATGTTCGCCCGGGGATCACCGGGTTGGCCCAGATCAACCACATCGACATGAGCGATCCGTTGATATTGGCCCGCTGGGATGCGCGTTACATCGCCCAAAAGTCCTTGCCGTCCGAACTG
>Ga0316204_10002582_pt1 | contig 40248 bp, 36 predicted proteins | sample 6monrhotite_MG_2_FD_205661 | JGI IMG/M metagenome (GOLD analysis project Ga0316204, IMG submission 205661) | Microbial mat bacterial communities from mineral coupon in-situ incubated in ocean water Damariscotta River, Maine, United States -... | ecosystem: Environmental > Aquatic > Marine >...
GCATAGTTGTTTGATGGCATTACATCCTGGTTAGTCATTAAGCCCATAGTTCCTGTCGGGCCTTCAATCCCAATTACAAGATCAGAAGCACAACCAGCAATGTCATTAAAGTTTAAAGCATCAGCATTTAGATACTGAAATGTAATAGAAGAATCAGTGGCATCTAATATCACTTGAAACGAATTGTCTCCAATGTAATCTGGCACTGCATTTACCCACCAAGGCACATTTTCGTAACTTACAATAAACTGCTCATTACCAACGTCATGGTAGTAATACACTTCACCAATATTACCTCCGCCTGAGAAGTTTAAATCAGTCATAAATGGAGCTAAAAAGTTGTCAGAAGCCCCACCAGGTGTTGGAATAGTAGGGAAACAGTGTGCAATATTTGCCGGGTTATCAAAACTCAACCAACCATTTGATCCAATTTTAATATTCCCATAATCTCCCCAGTAGTAATGAAAATCCATCCCCATTGGAATTGCAGCTACAGAGTTGTCATCTGTTAGGCCAGTTACTAATGTTCCGGTCCCGGTAATGTCAATCCAGCCAAAGGTAGGTCCGCCGCCTTCATTGCTGTCAATCCAAGTATATCCGTATGCATCTGGCCCACCTGTTGCGGCCAATGAATAAACTGACCCCAACATCAATGAGGTAGCCAATAATAGTATCTTTTTCATGTTTAAAATTTTAATAAATAGAATCCTTTCTACGGTTATGGAATTCTATTAGATAGGCCGAAAGTAGGGAAAAAATACCTCACAGCCAGCACTTTAAAAAAAGTAGATTCAAATCTGTTATAAATAAAACGCAATGAATTAAGAAAGTTTTTTGATAGTAACTATTTATAAAAAACCTCTAAAATCATGAAGCTGCCACCTCGATCTGAAATAAAAATTTTGTGACCTCTAGTCTTTTCAACTAGCTTATATTCTTGTTTAATTCTCTTGAGAGTTTTTCTAGTTCGTTTTCTTGAACTCATTCTTCTAGGACGATATTTTTTGCTTATTAATGGGACCATGTGTGATGCCATTTGAATATTGGGTGGATAGATTTTAACATAATGTGATTTCCCTTCTGTATCTATGACGTAAAGTTGGTTCACGATTTCTTCTTCCTTCAATTTTTTACCCCAAATTGAAAAGACTTCTTGCCCATCAAATGTTACTGCTTTCATTTCTCTATAAATGGGAATCTTATACTTATCGTACTCAATATGAATATATCTCTTCTCAATATCAATGCTATCGGTATGCGCCGACAAATAGTGAGTGACTTCAATATCATGATAAGGCTTTTCATTATTCTTGTTTCGGCTGTATTCAATTTTGTAAGTTGTGTCTTTGTGGTCTGGAGTTAGAGTTATTCGAGCGTATTTGCTTTTTGAATGAAATTCTCCTTCCCAAACTTGTAGTTGATTACCATGTTTAAAGTGATGTAAAACTTCATCATCTTTTATTTCATCCCACACGTAAGAGGAATCAAATGAGATAATATAACTACCCTCTTCTAATGTACTATCAGTGTCATATTGAATTTTAATGTCGTTTTCGAGCTTTTTTGACTCTGAATGCCAAGCGTATATTGGTTGATTCAAGACTGATAAATCAAAAATTGGAAATTTGAATTCAAAAGGGGTGGTATCCTCTAAATGTTCGTTAACAAACTTTTCGGTTTGTTGAATTAAATCTGGCGTAATTTCAAATTCTCTTTCAAACTGAGAACCTTCTCTATCGCATTCAACTGTAGCTCTTGAATCTATCTCAATTTCTTCATTGAATACATCAAAACTGAATGAATAAACAAATGAAGTAGTTGGATCAACAAAATACCAATTCATGCTAAACGATTCTTCGTTCTCTTCATGGTTAATGCTGTATGAGACGCCCTTACTTTCATTTTCGTCATTCCAATCAAATTCGGAAGTTTGAAGAAGGCCGTTCTTGAATTCATCCATTTTAAAATGATAATAAATTCCTTTTTCTGAATTGTAGATAACCGAGTAGATTTCGCCATCAGCTCTATTATTGTTGATTTTTTGGCAATGAATCTCCTTACTATAATCAATTCTCTTTTGGGCATTGCAAATTGCTACGCTTGCTAGAAAAGTGATTATGAGAAGTTTTGTCTTCATTTGAATAAGTTCGATTCTATATGTCATGAAAAGCAAAAAGTTACCTGCTGACTTAGAATATTCGATTAATATAATCAGCTTATATGATTTGAATCAGTTTTAGGCTCTGAGCTTTTATTTATCTTAGCCATTCAAATAGTGATTATGGAGATTTCTGAAAGTACATTAAAAAAAATCCAAATATTAAAAGATAAGTATGCCTCAATAGGGCAAGATTTAGATTCTTATTTAGATGGATTAATATATGCTAACCCACTGGCTTATTGGGATTATATTGAGGTTGACGCATTGCTTAGCTTACAAAAACCTAAAACTGACTTCCCTGATGAGAAAATCTTCATTGTCTATCACCAAATAACTGAGTTATACTTTTATCTCATCCAACATGAACTAGACCAAATTTGCCGAAACGGTAAAATCATATCCGATATTGGCCAAGATTTGGGATGGAATGAGAAATTGGATAAAGAATTTTTCATTGCAAGGTTGAAAAGATGCAATATGTATTTCAATACTCTGACAAGATCATTTGACGTGATGAGGTTGGGAATGGAGAAAGATCAATTCACGAAATTCAGAATGTCATTGCTCTCGGCAAGTGGTTTTCAGACAGCTTCGTATAGAAAAATTGAAATTTCTTGTACAGACTTAAAGTATCTAGTGCACGAGAATGAAAGAGAGCAATTATGGGACTCTGATTATCACACGCAGCTAGATAACATTTACTGGAGAAGAGGAGCGATCGTAGAAGATACGGGAGAAAAAACTTTGACCCTGAGAGATTTTGAGAACAAGTACTTAGATTATTTTCATGAATTTGCTGATGAGTATCAACCTATGAACCTTTGGAAGAAATACAGAGGTCTTTCAGAGGCTGATCAAAAAGACCCAGAATTACTTAAAGAAATGAGAGAGATTGATGTCAATGTAAACATCAACTGGCCTTTGGTTCATTATAGAACGGCTGTAGCTTACCTTGCACGAGGAACAGGTGAAGAGAAAGGTACTGGCGGAACGAATTGGCAGAAATATTTACCTCCGAGATTTCAAAGAAGAATATTCTATCCTGAATTGTGGTCAGAAGATGAAAAGGCAGAATGGGGTAAGAAATGGGTAGAAGAAGTTTTAGCTGATAGGCTTAAAACAGAAGCAAAGCTTAAGGATAAAATATAAAGGTTACTCCTTCGGGTAAAAGTGGATTACATATCTGAACCAAGGGTCAGGAAATTCTAATTTTTGCTCTTCGAGAACAATAGATTCTCCTTTTTGTACTTTTTCGAATTGTTCTTTAGTCGGAATCAAATCATCATGATATCTTGTTTCACTTTTGCTAGACCTGGTATTTCTATGGTATCTCCAATTGTAATAAGCCATGGCTTGATAGTAATTTAAGCCTTGTATTAATTCTTCTGGTTGTGACCAAAAGTCATATGGTTTAACATTCTCGTTCCAATCTAACGGACACTTGTCACATACTTCTTGTTGTTCTTCAAAAGTTAATTCTTCTCCATGCTCATGCATACAATTCCAATTACATGCAGTACAATTCACACCTGGGTAAACACTAACATATTCTTCTATGATGAATTGACCTAGCCTTTTATGAGTTCTTAGTCCTGTTTCAAAGCCAGGAAGTGATCGTTCATCCATGCTGATGCCCTTACCATTCCACGAATCTGAGACATCAAATCTACCATTCTTCTCATTCCAAATCAGGTCACCAAGCTGTGATCTTCTACCCAAATCTTTCCAGTAGTATTTGTAGGCGTATTTTTCGGCTTTAAAATCTTTGTGATCTACATTGCCTTTAATGGTGTCCATTTTTTCAGGATGATCAAAGAAGTTTTCAATAAGCGGGACATATTGAACGGGGTCAATCTTCTTTTTCCAATCAAAATCTTGACTCATGGGGAATAATCCACGATTGATAAAAGGCTGTGAAGGATCAAATTCTTGCCACGCTAAATTCACTTCATCATAGTAAACATCATCATGGTTTAGCATTTCGCCGATATCTTCATCTTCTATCCCATGTTTGCCGGTAGGATCAGTATTATAATAGATGTTTTCTCTTAAAATCGAATCTTGAACCGAAAGCAAAAACTCCCAATATTCTTCATTGGTGATTTGCCATTGCTCAGTCATATCCTTTGATTCAAGTGTAAAAGTCATCTTGCAATCACAATCAGCAGTATCGCCTAATTTGATTTCTTCTTCGGTTGGCAATGATAAGTGAACATTGTATAGAAAGCCTTCTTCATTCAGTTTCTTTTGAAGTTCAATCTCTTCGTGATCTAAAAAGGCTTCAATTTGAGTTCCGAGTAAACCGATTACAGGGTATCCATTACTTTCATTCTCTGTAGAGTAGTAATTAGCCAAATTGTAATAAATGTCAAAAGGATATTCTGATTTCTGTGCCCAAACATCTCTATCTGGAGAGATTAAAATTTCCTTTCCGCTTCCATGTTTTCCATAAAAAAACTTTCGCTCATCCCAATCTTTACTTCTATAGAAACGTTCGCTAGGTCTCAAATACATATCACTAATGAGTGGTATAATTTGATTGTCATGGATGCCTTTCATCCGCCATGAAAGATTAAAAAGCTCTCTATTAATAAAAGGTTGTGAGGGGTCAAACTCTTGCCATGCCTGATTGACCTCACTATAGTAAGTTTCCTGAAAATCTAACATATAGGCTAAATCGTATTCGTCTATTGCATCATTCCCACTTGGGTCTGTGTTTAAATAAACATGTTCAAGCATGGTTGAGTCTCGCACCCACTTAACGAATTTTTCATATTCATAATTCGTCACAAATCCAGGTCTGAACATTTTAAAAGCTTCTCCGTTTTGAGAAACAATGTCATCTCTGAACATTAAGAATTCTCCCTTATTACTGGCACCCGTAGTATCACCTTTTGTTGTTTTCGAGTCGTAGAATATGATTTTTCCTTCAGGTTTCCATGAATAATTGTCGGTTGGTGGCAGTTCAACAAAGTGCTTACCTACCAGTTTTTTAAGCTTTTTATCAGCTTGAGAAAAACTGACGAAACAAAAAGCGGTGAGGAGAGCTGTAAGTAATGGAATCTTCATCTATCCAAAATAGTAAATTAATTGCTTTAAGCCATTGTGTTCCCTCAATAAGTGAAGAACAAGCGCGAATAATTCTAAACAGTTTACTATTAATAAACATTGTCTCTGCCACTTGAATTAGCTGATTATCTATACTAATTTCGTAGGATGTTTAAACCCCTTGCTCACTTTTCAATTTTATGTTTAGTACTAACACTAGCAGCTTGCTCTGGAGATCAGAAGCCTGAGGTTGAAGAGGTCGTTGAAGAAGTTGTAATTCCCGAGCCAGTAATTGAATATGGCTTCGTCTTAGATTCTTTTCAAGTTGTGAGAGATACTGTTCAACCAGGTTGGACTATGTCACACATGTTTCAAGGATATGGCTTAACGCAATATGACATAAATGTTGCTGCCGATAGAGCTGCTGATTCCTTGGTGGGATTGAAATATATCAAAGAAGGCACTCCCTTTATCATGTTGAAAGACATGGTGGATACTGCTAAGAATATTCAATACTGCATTTATCCTAAAAACGTAGTTGATTATATAGTTTTTGATTTCACTCAAGACTCAACAATTGTTGAACGCAGGCAAAAACCTTTTGAAGTTAAGGAGCAATTAATTTCTGGTGAGATTATTCAAAATTCGAATTTGACTTTTGCATTAGATCAACAATTGAAAGACATCAATATGACGGGTGAAATGGCAGAATATATTGCAGGTGTATTTGCCTGGACAATTGATTTTTTCAAACTGCATCCCGGAGATGAATTTAAAGTAATCTATCAAGAAAAGTCTGTAGAAGGAGAACCATATGCTGTCGGGGAAATATCCTCGGCTTGGTTCAAACATCAAGGTCATGATTATTATGGATTTAAATATGCAATCGATTCTTCAGGAACTAAAGTTGGAATGTTTGATGAGAACGGTAAAGAAATGAAACGTCCATTCTTGATGGCGCCTGTTAAGTACTCTAGAATAAGTTCGGGCTTTAGTGGCAGACGTTTTCATCCAGTTCAAAAAAGATGGAAAGCACATTTAGGAACTGATTACGCCGCTCCAAAAGGGACGCCTATTTTAGCCACTGCAGATGGATATGTTATCGCCGCTTCATATTCAGGAGGGAACGGAAATTATGTCAAGATTAGGCATGATGAGGTGTACACCACTCAGTACTTACACATGACTGGTTTTGCGCCCGGAATTAAAAAAGGAGTTCATGTAATGCAAGGTGAAACTATTGGTTATGTAGGTTCAACAGGTTTAGCAACAGGACCTCACGTTTGTTATAGATTTTGGAAAAATGGTAAGCAAATTGATCACAGAGCTGAAAAATTCCCACCTTCTATTCCCATGCCAGATTCTTTGTTACCAGATTATTTGAAGTTCATTGAACCAATAAAGGCTAGGTTAGACTCTTTACCGATCACTCCGTATATTGTTGACGAAGATGCTTAAGTTCAAGGTGAGTCGTTAACCTTAGGAAATCATCATTGATTTTGTGCTAAATAAATTAAACCTATATCGCCTTTTAGTATTCTTATTAGGATTGATATCCTATTTAATTTTAAGTCAATTTCTTGATGTTCAACTCAGTGAAGGGGTCATGTTTGATTACTTTAATCTGGAGGCTGATTCTTACTCATACTATGAAGTAGGGCAGTGGATTTATCATCAAACACCAAGTCCAAATCTTGCTTATCGACCTGTATTATTTCCGTTCACACTAGTTAGCCTCTTTAAGGTTGGAGGCGTGTGGGCAATTTTTATTTATCATATTGTCATTTATTGTTGGTCACATTACCTCATTCATATGGCGGTGAAAAAAATCTCCAAATCTGTAGTGACAGCTACTTTAGCCAGCTTTCTTTTTTTATCAAACTTCACCTTAATAGGGTTGACTTATCATGGTTTATCAGAGCCAACTGTCATTTTCGGATTGTCTTTAATCCTTTATTTGTTAGCTATTAAGATTTCTCATAAGATCTATCCTGAACGTTTTTGGTCTTTGTTGATCGTGGCTATTTCATTGCTCGTTCTTGTAAAGCCAGTTTTTCTTATTCCGGCGCTTGTGGTCCTGCTTCTTGCTGCTTATCTCCTCATTCGAAAAAAAATGAGGTTCACGAAGAAGATCATCATATCAATTTGTATTTCGGTTGGAATGCTCGTTGGACAGGCCTCTATAGTAAAGTATAATTTTGGTGAATTCAAAATCTCGAAGATAGGAGAGGTGACCTATAAGAATTACCTCTTTTCACAAGTTTATCTTCACAAAACTCAAATGTCAAGAGCATATAGCATGGAGGCTGTGAACAATATGAGTAACATTGAGCTGAAAGATTTTGTGACATCTAATCTAAAACTGACAGTCAGAACTTTTTGCTACAACATTATTGATAATATTCAAGCTGACCCATTTATGCAGGTGTATAAGGATGAAGAATGTAGCAAGGAGTCTGTTCAATACATGAAAACATATAACATATTCCTCTTTTATTTTCTTCTACTAATTGCTCTATTGACATCACTTCAGGCCTTACTGATATACAAATCAAACCCTAAAAGAAGTCTATTGATTTTGGGCATATTATTTTTGCTTGTCTACATGGTGTGTATTACAGGCATAGCCTATGGACAAAGAGATAGATTGATTATAACATCAATGCCACTTTGGATATTTTTAGGCACTTTAATGTTAAATCCAAGAGATGTTAAGTCGGGATTTTGGCTAAATAAGAAAGATTGATTGAATTTATGCCGGAACAGCACCTGCAATATTAATTTCGAATTGTGCTTTTTCCCACTCGAACACTAAGTTTCCATCTTTCAGGCTGAAGCTCAATTCTTCAACATTATCATCAGTCCAGTTAGGTGAAACAACAATCTTCAATACATCTTTATCTTCTTTATAATCATATGATCCCCAAACGCCGTGCTCTTCTTGGCTCCATTCTTCGTTAAGAATTACATCCCATTCACCATTTTCGTGAGGTGTGATAAACAGGGCATAAGTTCCAGCAGCAACATTTTCACCACCAAATATGGCATCTGTGCTGAAAGTGATGGCAGTTGCTGCATTTGCTCCAGCTCTCCATACTTCATCATAAGGGACAAGTTTTCCCCAAATCTTTCTCTCTTTAACTCGTGGAGATCCATAATCAAGTGAAACAGTCACACCATTCATTTCTTCTTCAACCTGCATTCTAGGGCTTGCAATTTTCTTCTCTTCGTTTTCAACAACTTCTTCAACCTCCTCAACAACTTCATCAACTGCATCTGTTAGTTCTTCTGAAGAATCTTCACCTCCGCAGGCAATTAAAAAAAATGGTAATAATAGTAATGATGACTTTTTCATTTTTATCTTGATTTAGTATATAAATGTAACAATATTGAATCGTTCTTGTTCAAAGCCCTATAAAATTTAGGGCATAAATAAAGCCGACCTCTTGCGAAATCGGCTTTAATCACTATGAGTACTTGTTGCTCTGTTTGTACACAGAGACAACTTTACTAAACCTACTTACTATGAATCGCAGTCGTTTTAATCATTTAAACATTGACTGCTATACTCTTTGTTCTATTGAACAGGATCGAAATCCTTCGTGCTTTGCTCTGAACCCTCATCAGGCTGCACTTTACAGTACGCATAGTGATGTCTTCTTCTCCTTCTTCCAAAACCTTTTGATCTGCCAAAAAGGAATCTTGCTAAAATAAATAAGCCTATTGCTTGCCAAATTGAGAGTATTCCAAGTCCAAATACTTCAGGCATAATACCGTTCCATAATGTCATTACGATAAAACCTGTAAGTAAAACCGCTCCAATTATAAAAACTGGAATTAAAAAGGCCATTGTTTTCCATCCCTTGAAGTATGGATTAAATTTATTTCGCATTTATTTATCTAATATTTCGTTATACAATCCACTTAATTTTTTTCTCAAGAAGACTGTGGCATATCTCTTTCTTGATAGTAATGTGTTTACTTGGTGGCCAGTTTTCTCAGAGATTTCTTTGAATGACATTCCTTCAAACTCGTGCATTCTAAACACACTACTTTGTTCTTCTGGTAATTCGTCCAATCCTTCTTCTAACATTTCCCAAACCTTATCTCTGGTTAACAAATCATCTTGCAAGTCTTCAGTATCTGAAATAAAATCTTCAAAGTTGATAGACTCATCTTCATAACTCACTCTCCCTAATTCAGAAAAGTTCACATTTTTCTTCTTTCTATAATTGTCAGTGATCTTGTTTCTTGCAATATGAAATAACCATGCGCTCATCTTTTCAATAGAACTTATGTCATTTGAAATCTTTGCCAATTGGAAATAAACATCTTGTAATATATCCTCTGCGTCAAGTGTTGACTTGACCCTCTTTTTTATAAAGTTGAACAATCTTCCACCCTCTTCCAATATCACATCAGATGCGGTAAGTTGTTTTGTAAGTATTTTGCTTTCTTGCTGCATATCTCTTTAGACGCTTATGTTACTGTAATATTTTAAAACTTCATCAAAGTGACAATTTTAATCAATGAATGAGTTTCTTACCTCAATTAACCATGTAATACCTGTATTGTTGTTTGGTAACAGTTAAGATGTGTTAAAATCCGGGCCTTAGGTTTGTATGGGTCGTTTGGGAGGAAACGAAACTTCGATAATTCTCTGATCAATTGGGTTCGTTCGTGGCAGCTTCGCGCCATTGTTCGTTCGGCGTCTCGTTTTGATAAATCAAAACTGACGCCTGTTCGTGCGTTCATCACTTGGCTTTGCCAAATGATTCACTTTTCGATTTTCGAGATGACAAATGAATTTGAGGCTTATTGTAATTTGGGTAGGAATATAAATGGGGCCTGATTATGAATTATTCAAATTAAACAAAGCCCTCAACCGTCATCTCGAAAATCGAAAAGTGAAAAGAGTGCCGAAGGCGCACTTTGAACGCACGAACAGGCTTAAGAATTTCAAAGAAATTCAAAAAGCCGAACGAACAGAAAGGGCGTAGCCTCGTTTCGAACGAATCCCAGAGTTCTTAATGTGCGAATCGTAAATTAAACCTCACTAAAAAACTTCAGGCCCAAGGCCCGAATTTTAATGCCCTACTTCCATTCATTCTCAACGAATAATTAACAAAAGGCCACACTTATTAAAAAAAACGATTTTCTGAAGCCTTTAAAATTAATATATCCCTTTTATGTTCTAACTTTGCAAAGCATAGGGAAACCACTATTTAAAACCAAAAATGCCGGAAAATAAAACGATTAAAAACGCTTTAATCTCTGTTTTTGATAAGCAAGGATTAGACAAAATAGCCAAAAGACTTAACGAATTGGGCGTCACTATCTATTCAACAGGAGGGACACAAAGCTTTATTGAAGATTTAGGAATTTCTGTTGAGAGGGTAGAAGATTTGACTTCTTATCCTTCAATATTAGGGGGCAGAGTGAAAACTTTGCATCCTAAAATCTTTGGAGGAATTCTGAACAGAAGAGCAAATGAAGATGATCAATCTCAAATTGCTGAGTTTGAAATTCCTGAAATTGATTTGGTAATTGTTGATCTATATCCTTTTGAGGATACAGTGGCAAGTGGTGCTGCTCACTCAGATATCATTGAGAAGATTGATATTGGAGGAATTTCTTTGATAAGAGCTGCAGCAAAGAATTATGGAGATGTTGTTATCATTCCTTCAAAAGATCAATACGAACCGTTTTTAGATATTTTGAATTCAGGAAATGGGGAAACAACATTAGGTCAAAGAAAAGATTTTGCAACTGCATCATTCAATGTTTCTTCGCATTACGACACACATATTTTTAATTATTTTACTGAGAAAAATGTTTCTGGATTTAAAGCCAGCCATTTCCCAGCAAAGATTTTGAGATATGGTGAAAACCCTCATCAAAATGGCTTTTTCTATGGTGATTTGGATGGAATGTTTGATAAGTTGCATGGCAAAGAGCTGTCTTACAACAACCTCTTAGATGTTGATGCCGCAGTGAATTTGATGGCAGATTTCAAAGATGACAAGCCAACCTTCGCCATTTTAAAGCACAACAATGCTTGTGGTTTTGCAACTAGAGATACGATTCATGACGCTTATGTGGCTGCTTTGGCAGGAGATCCGGTATCGGCATTTGGCGGAATCTTAATCTCAAACAAGAGAATTGACGCGGCTACAGCCAATGAGATTAACTCATTGTTTTGTGAAGTAGTTATTGCTCCTGAATTTGCCGAGCAAGCACTTCCTATCTTAAAAGAAAAGAAAAATAGAGTTTTGTTGGTTCAGAAGGATGTTGAGCTGCCAAAAAAGCAATTTAGAACAATATTGAACGGAGTTTTAGAACAAGACAAAGATTCAATCACAGATAAGAAAGCTGATTTTGAAACGAGAACAAAAACTTCTCCGACAGATTCAGAAATGACAGACTTAGAATTTGCTAACAAATTGGTGAAGCACACTAAGTCTAATACAATTGTTCTTGCAAAAAACGGACAATTGTTAGCAAGTGGAACTGGACAAACATCAAGAGTAGACGCCTTGAGACAAGCGATTCATAAAGCAAAATCTTTTGACTTTGATTTGAACGGAGCTGTTATGGCTTCTGACGCGTTCTTCCCTTTTCCTGACTGTGTTGAGATAGCACATTTAGAAGGGATTTCGGCTGTAATTCAACCTGGAGGATCAATTAAAGATGAGCTTTCAATTGACTACTGCAACAACAACAATGTAAGTATGGTTTTCACAGGAAACCGTCACTTTAAACACTAATATTTTAAACACCTGACAAACGAATAACTGTCTTTAATTGAACTAAAAAGAAACATTTTCTTGTAAAAACAGTAAAACAGATAGATTATACCAATTACAAAAACCAAACAGAAGGAGAGAGATGGGATTATTTGACTTTTTATCGCAAGAGATTGCAATTGACCTAGGAACAGCAAACACGCTAATTATCATGAATGATAAGGTGGTGGTTGATGAACCTTCAATTGTAGCAAAAGACATCCAAACAGGAAAAATTGTTGCTATCGGAAAGACGGCACAACAAATGCACGGTAAAACGCATAAGTTGATTGAAACAATTAGACCACTTAAAGATGGAGTAATTGCAGATTTCGAAAGCGCAGAGCAAATGATTAGAGGAATGATCAAAATGATTACCTCTGGTCCTAAAATCATCAACCCTTCTCTTAAAATGGTAATTTGTATTCCTTCAGGTATTACTGAGGTTGAGAAACGTGCCGTACGTGATAGTGCTGAGCATGCAGGTGCCAAAGAAGTGTATTTAATTCACGAGCCTATGGCAGCAGCAATCGGTATTGGTATTGATGTTGAAGAGCCAATGGGAAATATGATTATTGATATAGGGGGTGGTACTTCTGAAATTGCAGTAATCGCATTGGGAGGTATTGTTTGTGATAAATCAATTCGTGTTGCAGGTGATGACTTCACTTCTGACATTGAAGAATACATGAGACGTCAGCACAACATATTAGTTGGTGAGCGTACAGCTGAGCAAATTAAAATTCAAGTAGGTTCTGCATTAACAGAACTTGATGAAGATAAAATTCCAGAACCTTATGCCGTTCGTGGTAGAGATTTAATGACTGGAATCCCGAAAGAGATCTTAATTACTTATTCTGAAATTGCACATGCCTTAGATAAATCTGTTTCAAAGATTGAAGAAGCAATTTTAAGTGCATTAGAGATGACTCCACCAGAGTTATCTGCAGATATTTATAAAACAGGAATCTACCTTGCAGGTGGTGGATCAATGTTAAGAGGGTTGGATAAGAGAATTTCACAAAAAACGAAATTACCTGTTCACATTGCTGAAGATCCCTTGAGAGCTGTGGCAAGAGGAACAAGTATTGCTCTTAAAAATATCGATAGATTCCAATTCTTAATGAGATAAGTATAACTCAAACAGCCTAAATGATAGATGCGAAGACTGCTCCAATTCTTAAAGAAATTTAGAGATTTTATAATCTTTCTCTTGCTGCAGTTATTTGTATTAGGCCTATTCTTCAACTCAAAAAATTATCACAAAGCCACTTTGATGAACACTTCTTCATCAGTTGTTGGTTGGTTTGTTGAGAAAAAACACAACATTTCGAAGCACTTTAGTTTATCTGAAGCCAATGATAGTCTGGCCAAAGAGAATGCTGAATTGCGTGAGCTTTTGCCTGAGAGTTTCTATAAGCTTCAAGACAAAGTATATTACGTAAATGATACGCTCTATGAGCAACAATATCAATACATCCCGGCGGCAGTAATTAATTCATCTGACAACAAAAGAGACAATTATTTCACAATTAATAAGGGTACTAAAAGTGGTGTTGGAGAAGGAATGGGAGTCATCTCAAAAGATGGAACCGTTGGCTTCATAGTGGACGCATCAAGTCACTATTCAATAGTTAAGACGCTACTTTCTGAAGACATAAATATTTCTGTAAAACTTAAAAAGAATAACGAGCACTGGCTTCTAAAATGGAACGGAGAGAACAATCGTATAGCCCAAATAAATGGTGTTACCAGAGATATTGATATTCAAGAAGGTGATGAAATAGTCACAAGGGGTAATAAGGGAATATTCCCTGCCGGTCAATTAGTCGGCACGGTAAAGGAACTTATATCTATTGATGGTAAACCAACATTGAACGTAAATATTGATTTAGCTGTGAATTTCAACTCAGCTCATCATGTCTATGTAGTAAAGAATTTTTTAAAGGATGAGCAAGCCGAACTTGAAGGCGACTTGATGAATAATGAATAATAAGTGGGTAAAATATAGTTTGATCTTTATCTTGATTGTTCTCATTCAAGGGCTAGTGGTTAACAATATTCAAATCAATGAATATTTCAATCCTATGGTTTATCCAATCATGATTATGATGTTGCCTTTTGAGTTAAATGCGATCATCACAATGGGAGTTGCTTTAGTGCTAGGAATAAGTGTAGATGCTTTCTCAAACACCTTCGGATTACATGCTTCTTCAGCCTTATTTATTGGGTATTTGAGACCAACAATAATGAAATATATTAGGCCAAAAGAGGGATACGACATTTCTCTTTTACCTTCAATTCAAGATATGGGAACTACCTGGTTTCTTGCTTATGCCTCGGTTGTAATATTAGCACATCATCTTTGGTTTTTCTCTTTTGAAATTCTTCGATTTGACCTTTTCATGTTGATTTTGGCTAAGACATTTTTATCATTCATTTTCTCTATCGGACTTATCATTCTGTTTCAATACATCTTCTACAAACCGTCTAAGAAATGAGAAACATTGACAACCGAAAATATGTCATTGCCCTCATTTTTATAATGATCCCCCTCATTTTTGTGGTGAGGCTTTTCTACATGCAAGTAGTTGATGATAAATGGAAAGAGAGAGCCGCACAAATTTCAGAGAACAAAGTAATTACTTATCCAGCCCGTGGAATCGTTTATGACCGTAATGGTCAAAAGTTGATTTCGAATGAAGTTTATTATGATATCAGAGTGATCCCAAAGCAAATGGATGAAGATGTTGATAGTGTTTCATTGGCCAAATTACTTGATATCTCATTAGAAGAGTACACCAAGAAGATGAATAAGGCGAGAGATTATTCTTACCGAAAATCATCTGAAATTGTTAGGCAAATTCCACCAGACGAATTCGCAGATATTGGACCAGAGATGTATAAATACCCTGGGTTTTTCGAAGTAGAGAGAACGCTTAGAATCTATCCAAAACCTATTGCGGCTCACGTCTTAGGATATATGTCCGAAGTTGATTCGAGCGACATCAAACGAGACTCTTATTACAAATCAGGAGATATGATTGGTAAGAGTGGAATTGAGAAAAGCTACGAGCAGGTGCTGAGAGGAGAAAAAGGAGTAAAATATTACTTGCAAGATGCCATTGGAATAGAAACCGACCGTTACGAAGGCGGGGCTTATGATACTATTGCGCAGCAAGGAAAAAGTGTAACACTTACCATTGATGCTGATTTGCAGGAATATGGAGAAGAACTAATGCGCAATAAGCGTGGAAGTATAGTTGTCATTGAACCAGCCACCGGTGAAGTATTAACAATGATTTCTTCTCCAACTTATGATCCGAATCTTTTAGTGGGTAGACGTCTTGGTCAGAATTATGGCGAGTTAGCAAAGGACACTTTATTGCCATTACAAAACAGATCTGCCAATTCTACTTATCCACCCGGTTCAACTTTTAAAACTTTAATGGCTTTAATTGCAATGCAAGAAGGAGTGATTACCGAAGAGGCGAGTTTTCCATGTACTAAAAGTTTGGTAGGATGTCACAATCATCCAACAGCAAGAGGTGTTTCAGATGGAGTGAAGATGTCTTGCAACCCTTATTTTTATTATGTCACCCGAAAAATTATTCAGCAAGGTAAAAGTAAAAGCCATTTTAAAGATGCCGCCATTGGGTTAGATATTTGGGCGGATTATCTGCATAGTTTTGGCTTAGGACAAGACATGAAAACTGATTTTCCGGCCATGAGATATGGTTTTGTTCCAAACACTGATTTCTATGATAACGAATTCCCTTCTAAGTCGAATCCGTACGGAAAGTTTGGCTGGGCATACAGCACTATTTACTCGAACTCAATTGGCCAAGGAGAAGTTTTGGTAAGCCCTTTAGAAATGGCTAACATTGCTTGTGTAATAGCCAATAGAGGACATTTTTATTACCCTCATTTCGTCAAAGAAATTGAAGATGGAGCGGTTCCTTCAATCTATACAAAAAAGAGAAAATCTAAAGTTGAGCCTAAATATTTTGAGCCAGTAGTTGATGGTATGTGGCGTGTTGTTCATGAGCCTGGAGGGACGGCAAGAAGAGCGAGAGTGGACAGCTTAAATATTTGTGGAAAAACTGGTACGGCTGAGAACTTCAAAATGTATAATGGTAAGAGACATCAGCTAATAGATCACTCTATTTTTATTGCTTTTGCCCCGAGAGATAATCCAAAAATTGCGGTTTCAGTTTATATTGAAAATTCAGGATTTGGAGGTACTTGGGCTGCACCAATTGCGAGCTTGCTGATTGAAAAATATCTTACAGGAGAGATTAAAGACACCATTAAAGAGAACAGAATTTTGGATGCTGATTTAATGCCTATTAGATATCAAAAGAAGAAGTAGTGAGAGGTGGAAACGATAAAATATGGGCAGACGTTGACTGGGTATTAGTCGGAATGTATTTTCTGGTAGTAGTACTTGGTGTTTCTAATGTTTATTCTTCGGTTTATAACCCTGAGAAACCAGGCTTATTCAATTTAGAAACGGAGCATGGTAAACAAATCATGTGGATAGGAATCGCACTTTTTATTGGTGTGATTATCATGATAGTAGATGGTTCCTTGATTCGAAAGCTATCCTTCTGGGCCTACGGCGTATTGATGCTCTTGCTTGTTCTCGTCCTCTTTACTGAGCCTATTAATGGAGCAAAATCATGGTTTGGAATAGGTTCTTTCGGTATACAGCCATCAGAGGTCGCCAAGGTCGGGGTGTGCCTGGCTCTGTCAGCACATTTGGCTGAGAATCCTCCTCCTAAAACGCCATTAGTTCCACGAATTAGCATTACCTATTTACTTGAATTGGTCGCTCAGAATTGGAAAACTGTTACCATTTTGGCGATACCTTCTTTGCTAGTTTTACTACAACCAGATGCTGGAACATTCATCATTTTTACTTCCTTCATTCTGGTACTTTATCGTGAAGGATATGCGGGGAACGTGCTTCTTTTCTTATTAGTTGCAGTAATTATTGCTGTCATAACTCTGATTGTGGCAGACTCGAGTTTCATGCTTCCCTTGCTAAAAATTAAAATGGGAGGTAAGTTCGGGATCATTTTAGCCTTATTATTTATTGGATTAGCCTTCTACTTACTCATTAGAAACTTTGTTTTAAAAAGAAATAGAGGCGGATTATACAGAGCGCTCATAGGTAGTATTATAGTCTCAATACTTTTTGTGAACTTTGTAGAATGGGGATATAGTACATTTCTAGATGACCATCAAAAAGAGCGGATTGAGTTGCTTTTAGGTAAGACCGAAGATCCTGATGGAAAAGGTTATAATGTTAATAGAGCCAAAGCTGCAATAGGTTCTGGTGGATTTGCAGGTAAAGGTTATCAGAGAGCTACATTGGCGAATGCTAGTCAAAAGCACGTGCCAATGCAGAGTACAGATTTTATTTTTTGCACATGGTCTGAAGAGAGAGGCTTTTTAGGGTCTGCATTCTTAGTGATTTTTTATTGTATTCTACTCATCAAAATTGTGTCGGTCGCCGAGCGGCAGAGGTCGCGTTATACTAGGATATTTGCTTATTGCGTGGCCGGAATCTTCTTCTATCATTTTATGATTAACGTAGGGATGGGAATTGGACTTGCGCCGGTAATTGGTATACCACTTCCACTGTTCAGTTATGGTGGCTCTTCGGTACTAACCTTTTCACTCTTATTGTTTATTCTGATTAAATTAGATTCTGAACGTAAAATCGTTTTACAATAATGGAGAAGAGAGAACTAAGTCCTCAAATGCAAACATCATTGCTATTGCTGCTCATCTTTGCAGGACTTTATTTGGTGGCCAATATTCTGATATCATTAGCACTAACTTTAATCGTTTCTCCAGCTGAGCTCGAGACCTTTGAATTGTCAAATCCTAAGATTGGAATTACCATTTTTGTTTGTTCTCAATTGGGCATGTTTCTGATGGCTTTTGTAGTCTATCTTAAAATTGTAAATGTCAAATTTAAGGATGCATTAGATTATCAGAAGTTCAGTTTTAAATACTTATTGTATATCATTCTCGGGTTTGTGCCCATGGTCTTTATTGTTAATGGCCTTACCATGTTTAATCATTGGATAATTCAGCAATTTCCGGCTAGTGGTTTGATAGAAAGACAAGTAGAAAGAGAAGAACTTTACAGTGGACTATTCAATGGTGCAAATTCTTCGCTTTTCCCTATTTTCTTATTAGCAAGTTCAATATTACCGGCATTAGTTGAAGAACTTGTTTTTAGAGGTTTATTGTTTAAGAAGTTGGCTATAGTAAGTAACGGCAAAATTCACTTTGCTATTTGGACTTCAGCAACCATATTTGCCGCATTACATACACAACCTTGGAACTTAATTCCTATGATAGCCATGGGAGGTTTATTTGGTTATATCTATCATCATACTAAAGATATTAGGTATTCAATAATTCTGCATGCTTTATTCAATGCTGCAACACTCACTGTAATGGTCTTCTTTCCTGAGACTAGTATTTCTTAAAAGCTGAGATCAAAAAAAACCCTGACTTCAATAAATGAAATCAGGGTTGAACTTTAATATAAAATGTGTTTTTAATCTCTAGCGTCTGCCGAGTAATTGATCTTAATTGCATCAATCTCTCTTAAGTTTTCTTTTACGTCAGAAACAACACGCATTCCTACATCTTTATGAACTTTTAATGATGTAGGAATATCAAATGCTCTCATACCTGGTCTTACTGCTCCTAGTTTCCAAGGAATAACAGATGCCGGGCCTGGTGCTAATTGATCATTTAACTGAATTCTAGGTTCAGTTCCTTGATTAGCGTCTATTGGAAAACCAATGTAAACGAAATCAATTTTGTCTTTATCTTCAATAGGCAATGCTTGACTTGCTGTAGGCTTATCAATCTCTACCAAGTAATCTTGCTCTTTCATAGTTGTTGCAACCATGAAGAAAAACAAAAGCATGAAGATAATATCAGGAAGCGCTGAAGTATTTACTCCAGGAACTCCTCTTTTCTTTCCTTTGTTAAATCTTCCCATCTTATCTTTCAATTTTAGCCTCAATGATACGCTCAGGTACCAAGATTCTCAATTTTTTAATAATCTCCTGATCTTCTACGTTTTGTTTATCTAAAGCGAAGTAATCTTTATCCCAAATTTCAGTGCAATACTTTACTCTTTGTTCGTTAACTACCTTCTTCAAGATATTTTGAATTTGAATATACAATCCGTAAGAAGTTCCGGCTTGATTTTCAAGTCGAATAATTGCCATTTTAGAAATCTCAGAATATTGCTGAGTTGGTAGTGATTGACACAATTCTAATTTAGCTCTCCAACTGTCAAGCTCCTTTTGCGCAGCTACATTTTCCTCATTTTCAGTAACCAAAGTTTGATACTTCAATATTTCAGTTTGACATCTAACAGGATCTATCTTTGTGTAAGCTGGCATGTCGATATTTGTCTCTGTTTCGATATTTGCCGTATAGTAATCTCTTACTATATCCTCTAAGTCTTCAATCGGAGTTAATTTTTTCTCAACTAACAACTGATCTTGACTATTCGCCTTGATTTCAAGGATATCTCTTTCTCTGATATCGATAGGCTCTTGATCAACAGGTTGATCAATTTTCAAAGGAAGTGTTCTACCAATACCTGCATCAACTTCGACAGTTGTCGTTACCAAAAAGAAAATCAGCAGCAAGAAGGCGATATCCGCCATTGATCCTGCACTTATTTCTTCTAGTTCTCTTTTTGCCATAATTTAAGTGTTTAAATTATTTTGACGAAAAATAACGCATGGCACCCATTACACTTGAAACCAGGATTAAGGCAACAGCCACAATCACTAGGATAAACGTCAGTTTTACCCCGGTTCCACTCCATTTCAAAGAAGAAGCTGTCATGTCAGGGTGAACTTCACCCCCACGTTCAACTAATTCTGGGATAATAGCGTCAGAAGCTAAAGCGTAAGCTAATCCTCCTAATGCTAGGAAAACAACCAAGCTTATTGCTGGTGTAATAAATCTTTTAGGATTTTGAATAATTGCCCAAATGGTGAATAATACAATTGCACCAAGTGCTGCCCAAGCCAACCAAATCACAAATGTGATTGCGCTTCCTACTTTTCCAAAGTTGGCTACCGCCTCATCTGTCGTAGAATCAACAACATCACTTGCGCCTGCTGCTTGGATAATGAAAATAGTACCAATTATCATTAGTAATATCACACCACCGGTTCTTATTAATCCAACTACTTTTTCATTCATAATTGTAAGTTTTTAGTTCTCTTTGAGCGAACTCAAAGAAAGGTGTTATTACTAATTTATTTAGAAGCGTTATGCTTGATCAATACATCAATCAATGAGATAGATGCATCTTCCATATCGTTTACGATTCCATCAATTTTCGCTAACAAGTAGTTATAGAATACTTGAAGAATAATCGCTACGATAAGACCAAATACAGTTGTTAATAAGGCAATCTTAATACCTACCGCTACAACTGATGCTTCAATAGTACCCATACTTGCGATATCATCAAAGGCTTTAATCATCCCGATTACTGTACCCATGAACCCTAACATTGGTGCTAGTGCAATGAATAATCCTATCCAAGACATTCCTTTTTCTAATAATCCCATTTGTACTCCACCATAAGAAACTACTGCTTTCTCAACGTGATCAATTCCTTCATCAGAACGATCTAAACCTTGATAAAAGATAGATGCTACTGGACCTCTTGTGTCTCTACAAACCGCTTTTGCAGCCTCAATTCCTCCTGAAGCTAAAGCGTCTTCAACATCTTGCACCAATTTCTTAGTGTTTGTTGAAGCTAAATTCAAATAAACAATTCTTTCAATGATTAATGCTAATCCGAAAATCAAACATAATAATACGATTCCCATGAATCCAGGTCCACCCTCAATGAATCTTCTTTTTAATTCAGTCACCATTGAATAACCTTCTCCTTGGTCACCTTCATCTGCAGTTGTGCCATCATCAGACGTCACCTCTTCAGTTGTAGTCGTCTCATCATCTTGAGCGTATGTGCTATTTGAAATTCCAAAGGTTATTAAACCTACGATAGCTAGTAATGCTAATACTTTTTTCATTTTTAAATTGTTTTTATTTTTAAAGTTCTTACTTCTTTTCTGTCTTTATTGATTTATGCAGACGGTAAAAAAGCGTTTGCTAAAGTACAAAATTTTCTTACTCATACTAATTCAGAGCGGCTTTTTTCGGCGGATTTAAATGTTATTAAATCGTTACCTCACCACAAATGTTTTCAGTCAGCAATTGAATGCGCTCTTTTTGGTCATGCGTTAAGCCCAAAACGTACATCATTTTTGCTACAGCCGCTTCAGTGCTAATGTCGCGTCCGCTAATAACTTCAAGTCGTTTAAAATGAATAGATGTCTCATACAATCCTAAAACAACATTTCCTTGAGTGCATTGCGTTATGTTCATCACAATTCCACCCGATTCCATGTAATCTGAGATCATTTTTTCAAATTCAACAGACGAAAAACTGTTTCCGTTTCCAAAAGTTTCTAGAATTACTCCTTCAACTTTATTCACGTCAAACATTGATTTGATAGGCCCTATAGGCATACCAGGAAATAGTTTTACTAATGCAATGTTTGCATTAAAGTCGGTGAACAATTTAACTTCTTCTTTTTGCGATCGATATAGCGAATTGTGGTGGACTTTAATGTTAGTTCCTGCCTGAGCTAAAAGCGGATAATTATAGCTTTTAAATGCTTCAAAATTAAAGGTGCTGACCTTAGATACTCGATTTCCTCTATACAATTGGAATTCAAAATAAAGTGCAACTTCTTGAATATTTGGCTTGCCAGATGAATCACTCATCCCGGCTAATTCAATAGCCGTTATTAGGTTCTCTTTACCATCAGTTCTAATTTGTCCGATAGGTAGTTGCGATCCCGTGAAAATTACTGGTTTTTTTAAGCCTTGAAGCATGAAACTCAGGGCTGCTGTTGTAAACGCCATTGTGTCTGTGCCGTGAAGCACAACAAAGCCGTCATAATTAGCATAGTTGTCAAAGATCGTGGTGGCAATGTCACCCCACAATTTAGGATTCATATCAGAAGAGTCAATTGGCTCTCCCAGTGAAAACGTGTCTATCTTATAATCAAACTGCTTTAACTCTGGAATACTCGCATAAAGCGACTCAAAGTCAAATGGCTTAAGCGCACCGGTTTCTGGATCATTGATCATTCCAATGGTTCCGCCAGTGTATATGATTAACACCTGTGGGTTTTTCATTACGTTCGGTCTTTATCTAAATTTAAACATTCGAAATTAAAATAATTTCTTCAGCTTAGGCGCCTTTCAAAAGACCAATCACAAAGTAAACACTTAGATAATGAAATAATAGGGGCAATTGATTCTGTGGTGGGAATCGTTTATTTAAGGGTTTTATTGAAGTTTGAATAATTCAGTGGCATTAGAACTTGTGATTTTTGCTACTTCTTCAATGCTAATCCCTTTTACTTCTGCAAGCTTAGACGCCACATAAGTGATAAAAGAGGTCTCGTTTCTTTTGCCTCTATTTGGGTGTGGAGCTAAGTATGGTGAGTCTGTTTCTAGAATCAAATGTCTCATGTCTATTTCTGAAATCGTCTTATCCAAACCTGAATTCTTAAATGTCAAGACTCCTCCCAATCCTAATTTAAATCCGCCATAGTTGAGAATATGATTTGCCTGCTCAATATTTCCAGTAAAACAATGAAAAACCCCACTTAGTCTGTCATCATTCAATTCGTCTACTATTTCAAAGGCTTCGTCAAAAGCATCTCTGACATGAATCACTATTGGAATACCAAGTTCTTTGGCCCACTCAATTTGCTGTGCAAATGCTTTTTGTTGAAAAGGTAAACTTGACTTATCCCAGTACAAATCCATTCCTATTTCGCCAACGGCAACATATTTTCTGCTGAATAAATGTGATTTAATTACCTCGAGTTCTGATTCCCAATTTTCAGTCACCGAGCAAGGATGCATTCCCATCATTGCGAAACAGTTTTCAGGGTAATCTTTTTCTAATTGATGCATTGCTTCGATAGAAGCTAGGTCAATGTTCGGAAGTAACATCTTGGAAACACCCGCTTCAATAGCTGACTTAACAATATCATCTCTATCCTCATTGAATTGCTCAGTAAATAGATGGGTGTGTGTATCGATTAGGTTCATTTGTATTTGGGACGTTGAGGTTTTTATTAGTGTTGTGGATGCGAAATTAGTTATTTCTAGTCTCATTGCGGTGACTCGTTCAGTCGAGCTCCGCCGACTTGTTCGTTCGGCTTGACACTTTGATAAATCAAAGAGCAAGCCTTTCCGTGCGTTCATCACTTGGCTTTGCCAAGATGCTTCACTCTTCGTTTTTCGGTTGGATAAATGTTTTGGGGTGCGAGAGTGGAAGATCTGACGAATGTTAAGAACAAATCCATGCTCATTCCCAAAATAACTTATGATTCATTTGTCATCTCGAAAACGAAAAGAGAGCAATTCCGAATTTTCGGATTAGCGAACGAACAACAAGGCGAGGCTCTTGCGAACGATTCCAAACAATGAAAGTATAATTGAAGTTGTAATTTACGATAAGGCTCTACTAGCCTAAAGGCCCGAATAAAACTAATGCCAATCAGGACAAGTGCCGCAGCCATTTTTATTTCTCAAGTACCAAAGTACTCCTGCCGTAATCTGCCATTGACCATAAACGAACTTATGATTTGCATAGTCGTTATCTCGAGTACTTCCTCTAACGATCGTAGCGTTTCTTGGTAAATGAATGAACCCACCAGAAAAAGTGTTCTCGATAAAAAAGCGATTAAAGAAATCGAAACGAACTCCCATATGTGCAGATATTCCCCATCCGCCTAATTTCATTCCTGAATGATACTGTTCTGAATCCCAAACAAAATCTGTTTGTGTTATCACCGGACCAATACCTCCTCCAACTCTTCTCTGAACAGCAAATTTTCTGTCATTAGTTTTATACATAGGAGCAGTATTATTCAATTGAACCGATATGTAATTTAATCCATTCGTGTTTTCATAATGGATGAAATTGGGATCAATAAAAAGTTTTCCATCTTCATTTGTAAACTCCCCATTTAACTCACTATTTGAACTTGGGTCAATGTATCCGTTAAGGTAAACTTGTTGCCAATCACGCATTACATATTTCATATGATCATAGCCAATTGACCAATCCCATCTATGTTTATAATACCAACCAAGTCGAACATTAAATTGCGGAACAGTTAAAGTTGAAGGTGTTACATAAGTTTTAAACTTAGTTGCAGGCCTGTCTCGAGCGGCTGCTTTGACAATAGTGAAATCATAGTCTTCCCCAACAAAATGAATATCACTTCTTGTGAACGCAGCACGATTGTATCCCCAATAGAAATACATGGCGTTTTTCTGAGTCCCAAACTTTTTCTTGTAAGAATAATTCTGGCCAAAAGAATTCTGGCTAAAAATTAAGATCGAAAGTAATATGATAGTGTTTAATTGCTTCACCTTATATTATAAGTATTTAAGCTGCTTTTGTTACGTTTTCTCTTTCAAAATTAATACTTATTTTCGTTGGTATGGCAGATCACAATGAATTAGGGGAAATAGGGGAACAAATGGCCGTTGACTTTTTGATTCAGAAAGGGCACAAGATTTTAGATCGAAACTTCAAATTTAAAAAGCTAGAAATTGATATTGTAACCGAATTTGAAAACAAGATTATAATAACAGAAGTAAAAACTAGACAAAGTGATTACTTGACAGATCCAAGAGAATTGGTTTCAAAAGCCAAACAAAATGGAATTGTAAAAACTGCCAATTACTTCATTCAAGAAAACGAAATTGACTTAGAGGCTCAATTCGACCTGATAGTAATTGTTTTAAATCAAAAACAGAAGGAGATCAAGCACATTGAAGATGCTTTTTACCCAACTCTGTGACATTTCTAAACCGTTTTAACTAACATCTAAACGTTTAAGACGTTTGTGTTGGCATGTATTTTGCACAATTTTTTGCCGAACGCAAAAAATAGTAACATGGTTAAACCTCTACTCCTATCCTTATTTATTGGATTATCGATTTCTTCTTTTTCAATGAGAAAAAAGAAGCAGCTAGAAATGATTGAAAATTGCAAAATTGTGTACAATGGCAATGGCATTTTAGCAGGCAATAGTATGAACTCATGGATGCAATTTGACTTGAATAATGGCGAAACAGTTTATTCAAACAAAGGCTGCAAACTTGGATTTAAAGACTTCCATATCAAAATTTGGGGGAGTGGTAAGCAAACTTGGCGCAGCAAGCGCAGACTTCAATTAAAATCTTTTTATAATGCAATTCATGACCCATACATTCATATTGAGGCTTCAATGATTGAACGACCTGAAGTGAAGTTTTCTATGGCTATTCCGATTAATTTTAATGGACACTTCAGACTTGGTTTCAATGCATCATCAGGGTCTTCAGGTACATCTGGTAGTAGAGGATCAAATGGATACTGTGGAAAAGCGGATTATTCAAATGGAAACGGTGAAAACGGTTACTGGGGAGATAGAGGTCTTGGAGGTAGAGATGGTGCAAACGGAAGAGATGCAGGAAGAGTGAATGTATACCTTTCAATGGTTGATTTTCCAAGAGACAACACTGAACTTGTAAAAGTTGAGGCTTGTTACGACAATGGGAAATGTTGGACGAGATATGTGGGTCAAAGTGGATCAATAAAAATATATAACCAAGGAGGAAATGGCGGTGACGGTGGCAAAGGTGGTGCCGGGGGTAATGGCGGAAGAGGAGGAAATGGAGCATACGCAACACCTAGAACTGAAGATGATCCTGGATGCAAACGAGAAGGTTATGGTGGCAATGGTGGCCGTGGCGGAGATGGAGGTTATGGCGGAAACGGAGGCCATGGTGGAAATGGAGGAGACGTTTACATTTATTACCAAGAACGAGCACACTTTTTTGTTGATCAAGTACACGCATATTGCCAAGGTGGCCAAGGAGGTGAGGCTGGTAAAGGTGGTAATGCAGGAAACGGTGGAAAAGCAGGAAGAGGCGGAAGAGGTTGTGGAAATAAAGGAAGAAATGGTAGTTGCGGCCCAAGAGGAAATTGGGGCCAAGATGGATCATCAGGAAGACTATATATTCAGAAGTGGAAATAGAATAATCATGTAATTCGTATCAGCTTAATCGTTACCTTTAATATACAAATTAGTTGAGATGAATATTCCCGATATAGATTTACCACGAGTAGTGGTAATTGGCGCGGGATTTGCCGGACTAAAACTAGCCAGACAAATCAACACCAAATACCACCAATTAGTTCTTATTGATAAGAACAACTTTCACACTTTTCAACCTTTATTATACCAAGTAGCGTCAGCAGGTTTAGAGCCCGACTCTATTGCATATCCCATTCGAAAGACTTTAAGAAAGAAAAAGAATACTTTTTTTCGTTTAGCTCAAGTGAAGAGTATTGATTCAGAAGCAAAAATATTGCACACCGACATAGGTACTTTAAACTATGACTATCTAGTTATAGCAAGTGGTGCAGGCAACAACTTCTTTGGCAATAAAACAATAGAAGAAAATGCGATTCCAATGAAATCCCTAACTGAGGCGCTCGACCTCAGGTCTAAAATGCTAGAGAATTTTGAACAAGCATTGAACACTCAAGATTTAGACAGGAGAAATGAATTCATGAATTTTGTAATTGTTGGAGCTGGCCCCACTGGTGTTGAGCTGGCAGGTGCTTTAGCAGAGCTAAGAAATAAGATTTTGCCTAAAGATTTCCCTGATCTTGATTTAAGACAAATGAAAATACATTTAATTGAAGCGGCGCCTAGAGTTTTATCAGCAATGAGTGAAAAATCTTCAGTCAAAGCAGACAAGTATCTCAAAAAATTAGGTGTACATATTTATACTGAGACGTTTGTAGAAAATTATGTCTCCAATGTTGTCACTACATCCGTTGGAAAAGAATTTAAATGTGATACTTTAATATGGGCTGCCGGGGTAGCGGGCCAATTCCCAAATGGAATTGATTCAAATAAAGTGGGAAGAGGAAATAGAATAATTGTTGATGAGAATCTTCAACTAGATGATACCACTTTCGTGCTTGGAGACACTGCACTTATAAATTCAGAAAAGTATCCTGAAGGATTGCCTATGCTGGCGTCCGTGGCTATGCAACAAGGCGCATATCTTGCCAAACAGTTAAACAGAAAAGCAAAAAACAAAAGTCGGAAGCCCTTTGTCTACAATGATAAGGGAACTATGGCCACAATCGGAAGAAACTTGGCTGTAGTAGAAACGGGGAAATTGAAGTTTCAAGGAGTAATGGCCTGGTTCGTATGGATGTTTGTTCACCTAATGCTTTTGGTTGGCTTTAGAAATAGAGTAGTTGTTTTTGTGAATTGGACGTGGAATTATTTTAGGTACAACAATGGATTGAGATTAATAATTAGACCATATCGAAAGAAAAAGGGCTAGCAATTTTATCTTGTTTATATTTGCCATCTAATTTGGAATTCGCTCAATGATTAACGGTAAAAAAGTCGCGGTAATAATGCCGGCATATAATGCAGGCAAAACCTTAGAAAAAACATACAGGGAAATCCCATTGGATGTGGTTGATGAGGTGATTTTGACTGACGACAGATCTACAGATGATACGGTTGAATTAGCTAAGAAATTAGGAATTAACCACGTCATAGTTCATGAAACCAATCGTGGTTATGGTGGTAATCAGAAATCATGTTACAATAAGGCATTAGAAGTTGGGGCAGATATCATTATTATGGTTCACCCCGATTATCAATACACTCCTCAGCTAATTGTTCCAATGGTATCACTAATTGCTAATGATGTTTACCCTTGTGTAATCGCATCTAGAATTCTGGGCAAAGGAGCGTTAAAGGGTGGAATGCCAAGGTATAAATGGATTGCTAATCGTTTTCTAACGTTTTTTCAAAATTTTTGGATGCGCCAAAAACTCTCAGAGTACCATACTGGCTACAGAGCCTATTCTCGTGAGGTTTTAGAGGGTATTCACTACAATGATAATTCAGAGGATTTTGTTTTTGACAATCAGTTTTTAGCTCAGATCCTTTATAAAGGTCATGAAATAGCAGAAATTACTTGCCCAACTAAGTACTTTGAAGAGGCATCTTCAATCAATTTTAAACGAAGTTCAGTTTACGGATTGGGCGTGATGAAAGTATCAATGCAATATTTTTTCTCTAAATTGGGGATGAAAGCAAAGATATTTAAGGGATTATAATGCGCCTCCTCTTTTTAGAATTTAAAGAATCAAAAAATTTCAGGTTTCTCGTAATTGTTGCGGCACTTGCATTTATTCCTACTATTGGTCTCGTTAACCTCTTCGACTGGGATGAAATAAACTTTGCTGAATCTGCTCGAGAAATGATGGTCACTGGTGACTATTTTCAGGTTCAGGTCAACTTTTCGCCTTTTTGGGAGAAACCACCTCTGTTCTTTTGGTTACAATCCTTATCCATGCATACTTTCGGAGTAAATGAATTTGGGGCCCGCTTTCCCAATGCCTTAGCAGGCATAATCACGATAATCGTGATTTACTTTTTAGGTAAAAAGGAAAAGGGAGCGCGTTTCGGAACCATTTGGGCCTTACTTTATTTACTTTCCTTTTTGCCTCAAATCTATTTCAGGTCAGCCATCATTGATCCAATTTTTAATCTTTTCATATTTTTAGCCACCTACTATTTATTCAAGGCCCTCACTGATGTTGAATTCAAGAACAAAAGAGCGCTTTGGGCAGGCATATTTTGCGGATTGGCCATCTTAACGAAAGGCCCGGTTGGCTTCTTATTGGTGTTTGTGACCTTTTTGGTGTTCATTGTCATTAAGAAGTTTAAGATTCTTCCAACATTCAAGCAGTTCATCATTTTCGCTTTGAGCGTCTTTGCCGTTTCTTTTTTGTGGTTCGGAGCAGAGGTTATTAATAATGGACCATGGTTTTTGGTAGAGTTCATTAACTATCAAATAGAGTTGTTCTCTCAAGGGGTTGCAGGGCACGAACAGCCATTTTACTACCATTTCATTGTTGTGTTTTTGGGAGTCTTCCCATTATCTGCCTTGGCTTTACCATCTTTGATAAAACGCAAAAGAGATTCTGAATTAGAACAATGGTGGACGATATTGTTTTGGGTCGTTATGATCATCTTTTCGATAGCGACAACCAAAATTGTACACTATTCATCAATGACTTATTTGCCACTATCGTTCTTGTCTGCAATTGTGATTCACGAATTGAAGTGGGAAGAGTTTAAAAAATGGACTAGATGGATTTACGTCTTTTTGGCTTCATTCTTAGCCATTGCCTTTGCTGTTCTGCCAATGGTTGGCATCTTCAATGAATCGATTTCGCCATATATTAAGGATCCATTTGCAGTTGCTGGTTTCTCAAATCCAGACGTGAGTTGGACAGGTTTTGAACCATTAATTGCTGTAGTCTTTGTAACAGGTATTATCCTTTTCATGCGTTTTTGGAAAGAAGGGAAATTAGTGAAGGCACTACAGTATAAGGCAGTTCTCATATCACTAACCATGTCGTTGACCATGATTTTTGTGGTTAAAAAAATTGAAGGATATTCGCAAGCTCCAATGATTGAGTTTTATAAAGATTTACAAGGTCAAGAAGTGTATGTTTCACCAATTGGTTTCAAGAGTTATGCACAATACTTTTACTTTCAACAGCCTGAATCTCCAAATGCTCATTTGAAAATGAGAGCAGAGAAGTTTAATAATGAAGCGGTACTTTATGCACCATTAGAACAAGAGGTTAAAAACTTCTTGTTGTACGAAGCCATTGAATATGACGCCTATTTTGTAACTAAGATCCAGCATGAAGAACTTGATAATATTGATTACATCAAATTACTTTATACCAAAGGAGGGTACAAGTTTTACAAGCGAGAAGGTGGTTTTGCCGAATAATTTAAAAGGTTTGATTTTTATCCTCTAATAAAAAAGGGAGGCTGTCAAATAGTTTTTCGAGTTCTTCAAATAGTGATAGGTAATCACCCGAAATGGAAGAGGAGGCATTCATATCTTGTACTATAGATGCTTCAAAGTCATCTTCGTCATCACTAAAAATATTGTTGTAAATCATTCCGCCAGCAATGTTCAATGAGTCTGATTCAATGATTAATCTGTTCTCCCCATACCCACTTCCTGACCAATCACGCCATTCGGGAAAACCTTCTGATTTTTGACCTAAATCGGCCAATTTTACCTCATTTTGGATCATTTTTACCTCATTTTGCATCAAAATGAGTGATTTATGGTAGTGAACATTATTCCAATCGTCATTTTGAGGAGAATCAAAATAAAGAACCAATAAACTGTCTATTACGATTATTTCATACCAGTATCTGTTTCCGGTTGAATAGCCTTCATTGTGATAATAGTCGAGTTTAAATTTTGCGTTTTCAAATTGCCCAAAAACTCCTAAAGACTCTTCAATGTCTTTTTTTTGTTCTGGATAGAAAGTCGAGTCGAATTTTGATTTTTGGATGCGGGTCGTTTCCTTTTTAGGAGAACAACTTAAAGCCAATACCGCAAGAAATAATAAAGTGCCAAATGTCATTTTCATAGCTTTAAGCTAAGCAATCAAGAGTTGATGACGCTTGATTTTTTTGAGCGTTTATTATTCGATAATAGCTGGGTGAAATTCGCAATGAATTGGGAATGAGATTATTTACTATCTTGTTAAAGTTGACCTGAACCTCAACCTATATGAATAACCAAGTAATCAAAACCGCAGATGACTATGGTGTTTGTAATCTCATAGATAATGGAATTATAAAAGCACTGCGAGCTAAAAGCTTAACGACAGTCTCGGTAATCGTAACACATCCGCATTATAAACAAAGAGTTGAAAAGCTGCTCATACTTCAAAAAGAACTGAAGGCAGATGGTTTTGAATTTGGTATTGGTTTGCATTTTTGTATCACTTCTGGTCAAACTGCTAACGAGAGTCCTGGTCACAACTCAACTCTTTTAGAGGTTGGTAATACTTTTAGAACTTTCAATTATTATCCTTTCAATGAGATCAAAGATATTGATGTTAGTAGAGAATTGAATGACCAAATAATTCGACTTAGCAAACTGATCGGAGAAGAAAACATTGATCACATAGCTAACCACCACAATATTGTATACTATAACAGAGGGATGTTCGAGGCCTATGCAGCTGTTGCGGCAGAAAAGAAGATTCCGATTAGAACACCAATGTCATGGTTTAGGAAATTTCATAAAATTGATGATTTACCTGACTATGATGAGAAGATTTTAAGTGGTGCTGCAAGACGAGGAGCCAAGTTAGGGATGTGGAGAAAGTTCCCTCAAACTTCCTATGGAAACATAATTAAAAGAATGCATTTTGCCACTCATTTGAATTTGAAAAGCACAGATGTTTTATGCGAATACCTTTATGGCGCCTGTGACAAAGAGCTTTTTGAGAAAATGAATGAAGACATGGGAATCAAAGTGGTTGATCATTCACTTAAGCAGTTCAAAGTAGGTAGAATTGAGAACATAAAGCAAGCACAAAATAAGACTGCAGAAAAGGCCAGAAAGAAAAGTTTTGAGAAGCTTGAAGGATTGTATGAAAAGAAGGCAAAATCAGGCGAGCTTTCAATGGAGTTGATTTTTCATTTAGCAGATGCAGGAGAGCTTGATCCACTTTTAGTTGGATTAGATAATTTTGATGATGAAAATGATATCCACGGCATTAATGCGGGATATTTTGAAACGAGAAAAAGAGAATTAACAATGATAAAAGCGATTGATTGGCCATCTTTTAAAAGGAGTCTTTCGCTAAATTATATCACCTTTAAAGAGCTTTGATTATGGACGCAATTATTCAAGTCATATTTGTATTGCTCATTTTGAGTTTGATTACTGAGCGAATTACCAATTTAGTGAAAGTCAGACCTACTAGTTGGTTTAAAACCTTTTGTATGATATTTAAATATGGATCAAAAGAAACTGAAGATCCTGCTGAATTAAAGATGAGAGAGGTACAGCTCATGGCATTGATTATAGGGATGATCATTGCATTAGCTACTAGAGCTTCAATTTTTCAAATTCATGATCCGACCTTTAAACTAGGTTGGGCTGACTTGGGCTATAAATACCATTTCTTTTGGGATGGAGTTTATGATATTTTTGGATGCTTGTTGGCAGGTGTATTCTTGAGCTTGGGATCTAAATTCTTTCATGATTTATTAGACCTGCTTCTACAAGCTAAGAACTTGAAACGTAAGTTAAATGACAGAGAGAGTGTCGAGAACTTGCATACCATTGAAGAATTTGACAAGTACATTGCTGAGGTTGAGCCTGTTATTGTTGAGGCAGAATTAACCAAGTATTTGGCAGGAATGCCCAACTTCAAACATTTCGAATATAGTGATGATGATCGCACAGCTGATGTTTACATGAACCCACTCACTGAAGAGGAGTACAATGTCTTAAAAAAGACAATTAATGTGAAATTGGCCAACAAACAAAGTATTGATGTTGAACTCAACTATATTGCTTTTTGATTGATGAGAGTTGTTTTAGAAGAAATTAAGTCTGCCTTTGAATCGGAAAGAAACGAAGAAAGAAGACAACAGATGTCTGATTATATGCGCGGACAGTTTGATTATTACGGAGTCATGACTCCAATTCGAAGAGAGCTTTCAAAACCCTTTTTAAAAGAATTACCAAAAGAGCCCAAAGCGGATGTTTATTTGCTTATTGAACTTTTGTGGCAACAACCTCAAAGAGAGTTCCATTATATTGCTCAAGAGCTTTTGTTTAAAGTGGCAAAGAAAACATTAGAGAAAGAAGACTTGCCTTTTATTGAATCCTTAATTGTACGTCATTCTTGGTGGGACACAATTGATTTCTTGGCTCCAAAAATTCTAAAAATCTATTTTGATAAGTTTCCTGAAGAGAGAAATGCCTGGGTTGATAAATGTGTTGCTTCTCATAATATTTGGCTTAAACGATCATCATTGCTATTTCATCTCAAACAGAAAGAAGATGTTGACATGGATTACATGTTTGAAACCATCCTGCGATTGACTGGATCTACAGAATTTTTCATCAATAAAGCAATTGGTTGGTTATTGAGAGAGTATTCTAAAAAAGAACCGGAGATGATTGAAGATTTCATTGACGAAAACAGAGAGAAATTAGCTAACCTCTCAATAAGAGAAGGCAGTAAATATTTGTAGGATTTATGGAAGGTAGTTTGATTATTTGGCTTGGTTCTTTGGTTGTTGGCCTTCTTTTTTACTTTGTTATTCTTCCCAGAAGAAGCTTAAGCAACAACCCTACTTTTGAAGACATATTAAAGATTGAGCTCAAAAAATTTGATTTTGAATTTGTTGAGTCAAAGAGTTTGACTGGAAACATTGATATTAATTTTTCGATAGGAAAGGTTAATTTAGGCGGCGTTCCGACAAGAAAGATCTATAAGAGAAAAGTCGTGTTTTTAGATAGTGATGAAGAAGAGCAATCATGTAAATGTAAAATTACCATGATGTTGCCAGGGAAATATGAATTAAGGTTTTCACCTGAACTATCAACCTTCAAATCGTCTTGACTTACTTGACAAGTACAGAGTTACAACTTCGAACTAATTTACCTCTTAACTACCTTTTGCGTCCACTTTTCAGTGTCTGACTTGGCTACTACGATATAAGTTCCTGTTCTCAGAGACATAATATTAATATTGTTCTGAGGTTTGTTGATACTAGTGCCTAGTACCTTTTGGCCCTGCAAGTTGTATAACTCAATGGTGTGAACATCAGCAGGTGTCACAATATTTACAACATCATTTGAAATTGTAGGATAAACCAGAATCGCTTCTTGTTCAACAACATCATCACCAACAAATCCAGGATTCAAGTGAGTAGAGTAAACTCCTTGACCATGGGTTCCTACAACAAAGAATCCATCATGAGTTCTGAAATCCATATGATCAACACTTACATTTCCAATACCTGTTTCTAATGTCCAAACTGTGTTTAAGCCATCAGGGAAATTAGTGGTATAAAGACCAGTTGATGTACCAATGAATAAGGTTCCATCAATGTAATACTCGGCCCAAAATACTGCTGGCCCAGAACCTGTTCCATCTGCATTTTCTTCAATGTTTCCTGAAATATCTGTCCAAGTTTCTCCTCCGTCATTCGTCAACCAAACCGAAGGGATGTTATAATTCGCGAAAGTCACAATGATATCTCTCTCATCAAATGGATTTACAGAAACACATGAAACGTGTGCAGCATTTGGCCAGTCATCAGAACTAATGTCTACTAATTGTGCCGAACCTGATAGCTCGTAAGCATCATCAACTCTGTAAACAAAGGCATCTGATGTTCCATACCACACTTTGCCTTCAGCTGTTTTACACATTTCAATATCAGTCATTATTCCAGCCTGCGGAGCTGCTTCAGTTGAATCCATTTCAACCCAATCAACATCATGCTTGTTTGTCTTATCTCCCGAAATATTCACTGCACTAATGTCATCTAGTCTCCAAAGTCTATCTCTTCCGTTCCAGAAAATTCTGTGATGATCATTCGGGTCCATTTTTAAAGAGTTCGCCCAATTATATGTCGTTGGACCTCCTTCAGGATCTAATCGTTCAATTGCTTGCGGATTTCCGTCTACATCAATCTCTTGCAAGAACATTTTTCCTCTTTGAAGGCAAGTAATGTAATAGTCAAGGCCATTAGTCATTGCGCAATACATTCCGTCACCTGACCCAATGTATTTCCAAGCAGAATCTGATTGAGTATTATTGGTAAACCATGTTCCATTATCTTGTAAGCCTCCAATGATCACATCTGAAGTTGTAACTCCTGGTTCAATGGCGATTGCATAAAATTGAGTAGTGATATATCCATTGTTGAGTGATATCCATTCAACTGTATCGGCCATATTATCTACTGTTTTGTAAACGCCTCCATCATTAGAATTCACTAATACATTCGGGTCATCAGGGTGAAACATCAAATAATGCTGATCAGGGTGATGATTCTCGTAGCTTAACCCCCAATTGATATCATTGTAAGGTAGCGGATCACAGTGGTAACCACCAATCCATGTATTTGTTGAATCATGTGTGAATCCATCAAGATTTCTCCAAATTGAAGTTCCAGCAATGTACATTACAGAGGTGTCTGTTGGATGAATAGTAAGGTGAACATCAAAATTACTTTGTGTACTTAACAATCCGATTTCTGCAGCTATTTCAGTGATGTAACAAGACTGATTTGGCAGATTTTCTGATCTGTCATCCCAAGTTCCACCTGCACCAGTTCCATCTCCTGATAAATATTCATATCTGTACAACCCATGACCATTAGCTTCACCTGAGTTTGCCACTCCAAAAAACCACACCACATTTTCATCTTCAGGATTTACTGTAATGGCTAATCTTCCATAATTGGTAGGGAATCCACTTGAAGGAATAATATTCGTCCAAGTCAAACCACCATCATCTGATCTCCACATTCCTTTATTTGGTCCGTCTGAAGAGATAGAGCAATACAGAATTCCAAGAGGAGTAATTACCAAGTCTAAGTAATCAGAGTTCGGAGCTGAGAATGGCCCTGTTCCAAATCCTAGAACGTCATTCCATGTCTGCCCACCATCAGCACTTCTTTTTACACCATTAAACACAGCAGCTAAAACAACATCTTCAGTCGTATTTGTGTGATCAGTAACTAACCTCCAAGAGAAATCCATGTCTCCATTAACAAGATAAGTCTCAGGAGTATTACTTTGAGTAGATGCTAGCCAATCCCAGCTTGCACCATTGTCAGAACTTTTCATAATTCCATTACCTGAAAATCTTGCTTGAAATGATGTTTGACTTACAATCGCGTAATGTTCTCCAGTACCGGCATACCAGGTAGATTCATGTCCAGCCCTGGTATCTTGAACGACTGTTGTGTACGCGTGCATGTCTAATGGGTCAGTCGTGTTTGACCAACTTTCACCACCATCTTCTGATCTCCAAATTCCACCTGAAACTCCTGCAGCTATCCAAATGTCGCTATCTAAAACATCAATTGCCACTGTTCTTGTTCTACCACCAACGTTATATGGTCCTCTGCTGTCCCAACTAAATGCTTTGTATTGATGTGCAGGTAAAGTTGAAGCAAATGCTAATTCTTTTTGACGCATGTTTGCTGGAATTTCACCGGTCTCTGGATCAGCCAATTTTGAAAGCTCCCATCCATATCTGTCAGATGGTGACGTATTCGATCCTTCTGACATTAAATAATCTAATGACGGAACTTGAGAATCATCTTGAGCTGATTCTTCATTTTTTGATTCCTTGCCACACGAAATTAGTACGGCAATGAGACTGAGAGAGAGTAGGTGTTTCATAACATGATGAATTGTCAATGCATAAATTTACGTTTACTAAATGGATTTACCAATAATTGAAATCCTTAGGCACCTAATAAAGAACGTTTTGATTGTAGAAAACTGACAGTTGTTTTGTAAACAAGGAACTTCTATCCAAGAAAAACTGCATCTCATAGAACAAAATTTAAGAGGAGAAGTATAATAGTTAAATTTGCCGCTATGAAAAAGTTGATTTTAATCTTTTGTATTTCTCTTAGTTCTGTCACTTTCAGCCAACTACATTCAATGGGATTTCATGTTGGTGGAATGGGAACAAGCCTCGGAAGTGCGTTTAATGATGGTGATTCGAAACCTAAAATTGATTTGACAGCAGGTTTAAACTATCAATACAGATTTACGTCACACTTGACGCTCGGAGCAAATTTAGAGTATACTCAATATGGCGCTCAAGTGCCGGTTCAGTTTTATGATTCATGGGGAGTTTTTATTACTGAAAATTATTCTTCGTGGGATTGGAACTATGTAAGCATGCCTTTAATTGTGGGATATGAAATGGGTGGAAGCATAAGTTTTAAACCCAAAGCTGCATTAGTACCTTCTTTCTTAGCGAGCGCCATTTATAACTTTAAGTCATATGAAGGCACAACTCTGGCACCTTACAAGCAAAGCTATTTTCCACAAGCAAAAAAGTTTGACTTAGCGGCCATGGTTGGAATCGACCTCACTTCAAGGTTTCATTCGGGAGTTATATTTTTAGCGATTGATGGCAGATTTAGCATGAATACTTTGAACACGGACGATTTTTATCTTGAATCAACTTTCGGAGCTATGAGAAATAGAAGCATTAGTACTTCATTAGGAGTACGATTTAATATCGGAAATCCTGAAGAAGAAGGTATCAAAGATATAATTGACGATCCTATAGATTAGGTTTATAAAGACAAAAAAAAAGGCCAGCTTATTTAAGCTGGCCTTTTTAGTTTTATATAAAACTGGTCTTAGAAATCAAATTTGATTCCTTGAGCCAATGGCAATTCAGTTGAATAGTTGATTGTATTCGTTTGTCTTCTCATATATACTTTCCAAGCATCAGATCCTGACTCACGTCCACCACCTGTATCTTTTTCACCACCGAATGCTCCACCAATCTCAGCACCTGAAGTACCGATATTAACGTTAGCGATTCCGCAATCAGATCCTTGTTGAGATAAGAACATCTCTGACTCTCTGATGTTGTTTGTGAAAATAGAAGATGATAATCCTTGATCAACACCATTTTGAATTTCAATAGCATTTGAAACATCTCCTGAATACTTAATCAAGTATAAAAGTGGAGCAAAAGTTTCGTGTTGAACAATTTGATAGTGATTTTCAACCTCTGCCATTGATGGAGAAACGTAGCATCCTGATTCGTATCCAGGACCTTCTAGTTTTTTACCTTCAATTAACATGTTACCACCTTCAGCTTTTGCTTTTTCGATAGCAGCTAAGTAAGTGTTTACAGCATCTTCATCAATAAGTGGCCCCATGTGATTTGACTCATCTAAAGGATTACCAATTGTGATTTGACCGTATGCTTTAACCAAGATGTCTTTTACTTTATCGTAAATAGACTCATGTATAATTAATCTTCTTGTTGAAGTACATCTTTGACCAGATGTTCCAACTGCTCCGAATACTACACCAGGAATCACTAGTTCTAAATCAGCTGAAGGTGCAATGATGATTGCATTGTTTCCGCCTAACTCTAATAATGATTTACCTAAACGCTTAGCAACTGCCTCACCAACTAATCTTCCCATTCTTGTAGAACCTGTAGCAGATACTAAAGGAACTCTTCTATCAGCAGTCATGCATTGACCTAAGTCAGCACCACCAATAACTAAAGTAGAAACACCTTCTGGAACATTGTTCTCAGCAAATACTTCAGCTGCAATCTTTTGACAAGCTACTGCAGTTAAAGGAGTCTTTTCAGATGGCTTCCAAATACAAACATCTCCAGCAATCCATGCTAAAGCCGTATTCCAACACCAAACCGCAACTGGGAAGTTAAATGCAGAAATGATTCCTACAATTCCTAATGGGTGGTATTGATCGTACATTCTGTGAGATGGTCTCTCAGAGTGTAAAGTTGATCCGTTTAATTGTCTTGATAATCCAACTGCGAAATCACAGATGTCAATCATTTCTTGAACTTCACCTAATCCTTCTTGGTATGATTTACCCATTTCATAAGAAACAAGTTTACCTAAAGGCTCTTTATAGTCTCTTAATTTGTTACCTAATTGACGAACAATCTCACCTCTTTTAGGTGATGGCATTGTTCTCCATGTTTTGAATGCTTCTTGTCCTTTAAGGATACATGCTTCATATTCAGTTTCTGTTGCAGCAGTTACGCTAGCAATTAACTTTCCGTCAACCGGAGAGTATGAATCAATTTGTTCACCTCTTGTGTTGAACCAAGTAGATCCTGTAGAAGCACCAGAGTTAACTGACTCAATTCCTAACTGATCTAAAACATCTTTAATTTCTGTTTCTGCAACTGCTGTTGACATAATCTAAATTTTAAATTCAGCACAAAATTACAACATTCTGTTAATTAATCCGTCCTTTTTATACAGAAAGAAAAGCCTCTGAATCGTAGAGTGGCACTAATGTTGTTTATAAGTTGTTAGTAACACCTAATAAAACGTAACCATCTAGATTGCTCGCGTTACGTTAATGAGGTAAATTGAGAAGGAAATGAGATTAAGATTAATCATATTCGTGTTAGCGGCATTTATCGTATTGTCAAGCTTTATGGCTTAACAAACAAAGAACTCTATTGTATTGAATGCCATGTAGACAATCATCTTTGATGAGTTGTAACACTACATCAACACCCAAAACAACATCAGTAAACTTCCTGGTATTATCAAGAACATGCTCAGCATGCGGCTAAAAACGAACCATTGCTTTGGTCGTTTGAATAAAAAAGTAAAAAGAGGAATCAAGAGCACAAGTTGTATGTATGGAAACCAGTTGAAAACTGATCTTGTCCTAAATCCACTTTTTAACTCAGGCTCTCTTACTTCATCACCATAGGTATAAGGGTCTTGCCAAAACCAAAGTATTTGTTCATCTCTTAGTATTGGAGAGCGAGTCACTTCAAAACTATTAGGTATAAAGCCCGCCCAATCTTGATACCACACCATAAATTGAGCACCACCCACTTTGATGATTGCATGAGTTGATGAACGCCATTCGTGATCAATTTCCCATTCTTGATTTTCAATTTTTACTCGTGAACCAACCACAAAGGTGTCAACTGTAATCGCAATCATAAAGAGCAAGCAGAACACCATCCCAATCTTGAAATAGGTCCAACCTCCATTTGAAGTAATCGTCTCATAATGCTCAGCTTCTTTTCGTGCTTCCTCTGCTTTTTGATTTCGCAACTTCTCTGCAGCCTTTGCCATTGCGGCTTTTTGATCAAACTTCTTCATGGGTTATCTATTTCAAGACAAGATATAAAATTCATTTGAATGCTTATATTAGATGAATATGAAAAGCACAAAGTTTACAGTTCTCATAATTCTTTCAGCAACAATAATTTACTCTTGTGGTGAGGGGGAATCAGAAAAGGCAACAAATGAATCTACCGAAGTAAATGACTCTGAAATTTCTGATTTAGAGATGATAGATTTTGATGAGGTGGACATGTCAGCTGGGATGGATGATTATTTGATGACGTGTATAAACGTTCATAATGAAGTGAATCCTGTTGAATTACCGCATACCGAAAAAACTAATTTTGATGCTTGG
>Ga0316204_10002583_pt1 | contig 40244 bp, 33 predicted proteins | sample 6monrhotite_MG_2_FD_205661 | JGI IMG/M metagenome (GOLD analysis project Ga0316204, IMG submission 205661) | Microbial mat bacterial communities from mineral coupon in-situ incubated in ocean water Damariscotta River, Maine, United States -... | ecosystem: Environmental > Aquatic > Marine >...
CTACACCTGAGTGGGCCATGGTGGTTGGCATGAGCAAGTATGAACCTTCATCAAGGTGTGGCATAAACTCTTTGCCCGTACCTGGGAATGTCTCGCTAAGACGTTGCCAGCCTTTACTTTGGCGCATTTCCACACCCACCTTTTCAAAGCCATTGGCCACAAATCCGAACATATTGTCAAATCCTTGCCAAGTGGTAATGCCTAACAGGATCACCAGAGATGGAATTAGAAGGAATTTTAATTTATTGCGAAGACACCAAGCCAAGATTTTTGGATAGACATGCACGATGGCCAGTAACGCACCTAGCACTACTACAATAATAGAAGTCGCAAAGAGGAAGTTGATCAGGAAGCTATTCTGAGCTCCCAATGGTAACCAAGCTTCTGTAAGGAAATAAATGACTGCCAGTAAAATGATCAGGGTATTAATCCTGTTAGTCCATTTTTTCCAGGCTCCAGTAAGGTAGTCTTCGGCAATATTATTGACACCTAAAGCTATAAGCGCAATCGCCACTATACTACCGTAGGAGATTAAAAACAGCACACCGGCCGCCATAAGAATAGCGTTCCAAATGCGTTTAGTCCTTTTCTTGTCGAAACGAATTGAAAACACGGTATGGGCTAAGGCTGGAATCACAATAATTCCCAATACTAAAGATGACAACAGCGCAAATGTCTTGGTAAAGGCCAATGGTTTGAAAAGCTTACCTTCTGCAGCCTCCATAGCAAAGACAGGAAGGAAACTGACGATGGTGGTCGCCAATGCTGTCATTATCGCTGATGCCACTTCAACTGATGCGTCATAAACCACTGTTAACAATCGCTTCCCTTTTACTCCTTCATTTTCAGGCATTTCAAGGTGCCGCACTATATTTTCGGTAAAGACTATGCCAACATCTACCATAACCCCAATCGCAATTGCTATACCCGAGAGCGCTACTACATTGGCATCTACTCCAAAATAGCGCATTACAATAAAGGTCATGAGTACTGCAATAGGCAGTAGACTGGAAATGATGATGGATGCCCTGATGTTCATTACCAATACAATCACCACAATGATGCTGATCAGAATCTCATGCTCCAATGCCTCTTCCAAAGTTCCCAAGGTTTCCTTGATAAGGCCTGTACGATCATAAAAAGGAACTATGGTGACCTTTGACACGGTGCCGTCTGGGAGTACCTTTGATGGAAGACCAGGAGCAATCTCATCAATCTTCTGCTTTACATTTTCGATCACCTCCATTGGGTTGGCTCCATATCGGGACACCACCACTGCACCAGTGGCCTCGGCACCTTCCTTGTCTAACCCCCCTCTTCGAGTGGCCGGACCAAAGTTGACAACTGCTACATCCTTTATCCTGATGGGGGTATTGTCATTGGCGACTATGACCGCTTTTTCTAAATCTTCAAGGTTTTCTATATAACCAAGACCCCTAACCAGGTATTCGGCTCTATTAAACTCAATTGTACGGGCCCCTACATCCAAATTGCTCTTACGCACGGCATTCATGACCTGAGAAACCGTTATATTATTCTCTTTCATCGCTACCGGATCGATATCGACCTGATATTCTTTGATGAAGCCTCCAATTGCGGCTACTTCAGACACTCCTTTGGCAGATGTGAGTGCATAGCCTACATAATAATCTTGGACTGTACGAAGTTCTTGTGGGTCCCAGCCACCTGTGGGTTCTCCTGTTTCTGGATTTCGACCTTCTAAAGTATACCAGAAAATCTGTCCCAAAGCTGTGGCATCCGGGCCTAAGGCAGGCTGTACATCGGGAGGTAATATACCAGCAGGTAGTGAGTTCAGCTTTTCAAGAATCCTGGACCTACTCCAGTAAAACTCGATTTCTTCGTCAAAAATGATGTAAATACTTGATAAACCGAAGATTGAATTGCTCCGGATAGTCTTAACTCCTGGAATACCCAGAAGTGCCGTAGTCAATGGATAGGAAATTTGGTCTTCAATGTCTTGTGGAGACCTACCCATCCAGGTAGTAAATACGATTTGTTGGTTCTCACCAATGTCCGGTATGGCATCTACCGCCACCGGGTCTCTGGGAAAGAAGTCCATCTTCCAATTGAATGGAGCGGTGGAAATTCCCCAGCCTACGAATATGAGTAACAGCAACACTGTTACCAGTTTATTCTCTAAAAAGAATTTGATTGTTTTATTTAACATGGCCTTTTAATTGATACTATAAATTAATCAATCAGTGGACGTCAAGGCATAGCTCACCGTTGTGGCTTCCTCAAGCAATCCGAAAAGGCATGTCTAAATAAGGAAAGTCTGAATCTCTATCAGCAGGTCAGATTCAGGTAAAGGAGGGGAATCTCCAACATGGAATAAATCGGAATGATCTATCTGAAGGGCTCTGAAGAATAGTTGAATATCCAGATAATTGATTTCTGCAATGACCTCAGGAGCCTTAAAGTCGAAGGAGAAACTCGTTATCTGATGCTCATCAAGGTCATAAGCTTCTAACTCATCATGACAGCACCCTTTAGGCATTTCGGCTCCTTTGCAGCAGGAGTCAACCTCTTTATTAATAGCGATACTCTCCAGCATTTCTCCGCAGAAATGCTTATTAACTGTCACCCCAACCGAGGTGAAAATCAAAAGTATTACTAAAAATAAACGTCCAAATTTTGCCATCGAATAAACTATATCTTCGGTATATTCTAACGCAAAGGTAAAGAAAATGATTAGCTGGTTTTGTTCAAAATTTCGTTTTCGTTGTATAACATTTTGACCTATGTATAAAACCTGACATTTTAAGGGTCAGGCTTGATTCATCATATTGCTGCTGATTCAGGTGACCTAGCTGCTAGTATATTATCCATCTTATGAATCCATTAGGCTTGATTTAAACCCGGCTTTATTGACTGTGTTTTCTATTTCTTCAGCACTGAGCTGGGATGTTTCTACGGTCAAAATCCGGTCGTCATGCTGCAAGTCAACCTCCCAATTTTCGATTCCTTCTTCCTTATCTAAAATAGGAGTAACCTTTGAAAGACAACCGCTACAATTGATATTGGATTTAAATTTTAGACTCTTCATTTTGATCTGTTTTATTGATTTAGAAATTCATTAAAGTTTTGCTGCTTTAAGTCTCAAGCTATTAGCAACTACGGAAACAGAACTGAAAGCCATTGCTGCTCCCGCAATCATAGGGTCAAGCAAGAAGCCGTTGTAGGCATATAGCACCCCCGCAGCTATTGGAATGCCAATGATATTGTAGATAAATGCCCAGAATAGGTTTTGCCTAATACCTTGAACTGTTCTTCTGGACAATTTCAAAGCCTTTGGAATGGACTGAAGATCAGAAGTAATAAGTGTCATTTTGGCTACGTCCATTGCAATGTCAGAACCTTTACCCATAGCAATACTTACATCGGCTTGGGCTAGCGCATGAGAGTCATTAATCCCATCACCTACCATCGCTACTACTTTGCCTTGCCCTTGCAGTTCCTTCACGAAATCAGCCTTGTCTGAAGGCATTACTTCGGCTTTGAAGTGAGAGATACCTACCTGATCAGCCACGGCTTTTGCTGTTTGCTCGTTATCGCCTGTGAGCATATAAACTTCTATGCCACGATCTTGCAGCGTTGTGATGGCCAAAGTAGAGCTTTCTTTAAGTTCATCCGCGATGGCCAGGATAGATAAGACAGCAGATTGGTTGGCAAAAAAGATGACTGTTTTTCCCTCATCTCTCCACTGGTTGGCTTGTTTTTCCAGCCCTGATGAAAGCCTGATACTTTTGCTGTTCAACAAGCGTTGATTGCCGATGTAAAACTTTTCACCATCTGATGATTGGGCTTCTGCCCCCATACCGGTAATGCTCTGAAAGTCTGAAATACTTTCCGGTTTAAGACCTTCTTCTTTTAATCTGGCCACTACGGCATCTGCCAAAGGGTGTTCAGACTGGGACTCAATGGCTAAAAGCACTTGCTTGTAGTAGTCATTACTGTTCTCCCATTGCCAATCGGTAATGCTTGGTTTACCTTTTGTTATCGTTCCTGTTTTGTCCAGGACAATAACATTGGTTTTATGACCAAGCTCCAGGCTTTCAGCGTCTTTGATCAGGATATTATTTTCAGCGCCTTTGCCAATACCAACCATAATAGCGGTGGGGGTGGCCAGTCCCAATGCACAGGGACAGGCAATCACTAACACCGCTACAGATGTCAGTAGCGCGTGGGTAAAGGCATCCTCTCCACCCAACAGCATCCACGTGCCAAAGGTGATGATGGCAATGACCATTACCACTGGCACAAAGATCCCTGCAATCTTATCAACCAATTTCTGAACGGGTGCCTTACTGCCTTGTGCCTCTTGCACCATTTTGATTATTTGGGCCAATAAGGTCTCACCAGCAACTTTTTTGGCGATAAAGCGGAAACTGCCTTTTTGATTAACGGTTCCTGCAAAAACGTTGTCCCCCATACTCTTTTCAACCGGTATGGGCTCTCCTGAGATCATGCTTTCATCTACAAATGAGCTTCCTTCATTTACCTCTCCGTCAACGGGTATCTTTTCTCCCGGTCTCACCACTATGGTATTATCGACCTGAACAGAGGCTATGGGCATTTCAACTTCTTGACCATTGACAATGACTTTCAGAGTTTTAGGTTGTAAACCCATAAGCTTTTTTATAGCCGATGACGTATTGGACTTTGCTTTTTCTTCCAAAAGTTTTCCCAACGAAATGAAAGTGATGATCACCGTGGCTGCCTCATAGTAGACATGCGGATGTATGCCCCTGGCGTGCCAAAAGTCAGGAAAAACTGTATTGAATACACTGTAAATAAAAGCGATACCAGTGCTTAAAGCCACCAAAGTATCCATGTTTGCTTTACTATGACGGGCTTGCTTCCAGGCATTAATGTAAAAGCTTCTTCCAAACCAAAACAAAATGGGAACAGTAAAAGCCATGGAAATCCATTGGCCTAGTAACCAATTCATGTAAAACATCCCAATGACAAACACAGGAAGGGTCAGAATGGCAGACCAAATGGTTCTCTTCTTTATGTCTATATAGTACTGGTGCTGAAGCTCCTGCTGTCTTTCTGCCGGATCTTCGGCATCAATGATCAAATCATAGCCAATGGTTTGAAGGGCTGTCTGCAATTCTGAGGGAGACGTGGACTCAACATATTCGACCAGCACCGAACTTGATGCAAAGTTGACATTTGCACCAATGACCCCTTCTGTATGACTGAGAATAGACTCTACACTAGACGCACAAGCAGCACAGGTCATTCCTGTTACCGGAAAAGACTCTTTGATGTTGCTCCCCATCTTTTCTCCTGTTGGCTCCATCACTTTTGTAGTATCCATAATTGAACTCGTTTTATGATACTACAAATCTCCGAAGTGATCCGGATGCTTCTATTACATAATTTGGGGTATGGTTAACATGATTTCTGCTACACTGAATCTATTGACTTCCGATCGTGACTACTCATGCCCTTAAACTGACTTGGCGTCATACCTGTCTCTTTTTTAAACTGGTTGGATAAATGTTGCACACTGCTGTAGTTCAGGTCATAGGCAATCTCCTTTAAGGGCTTTTCTCCATAAGAGAGTAGTTCCTTGACCTTTTCTATTTTTTGTTTGATGATGAATTTCTCAATAGTAATCCCCTCCACCGAAGAGAATAGCTTGCTCAGATAGTTGTACTCCTTATGAACCTGATCGGAAATGTATTGCGAATAATTGGTCCGAGGTAGTACCTCTTTGTAATGGATCATATCAATGATCAAAGTCTTTACTTTGTCTATTAAAGTACCATTTACCTCCTCCAAGATTTCAAATCCCTGGGATTTCAGCTGCTCAGAAAGTGCCTGTTTTTGAGGAGCAGTTAAAGGTTCAGATAGCGTAACCATGCCTAATTCTACATCGGTAAACGCTATCCCGAGATGCTTTAGGTCAGATTCTACTGTCATAATGCAGCGTTGGCAAACCATATTCTTAATGTGTAGCTTTTTTTGCATAGGCCGATCTTAACGATTATCGAAACCAAATATCCAGCATAAAGATGTATAGAATCTTGGCTAATGTTTATGAAATTATGGCTGTAAGCTCCAAAAACTCTCTTTGGACGACACTCACAAACAAATGAAGACCAACATTCAAAATGATCTGACGATGCAATTCGAAAGTTAGATATATTTGATTTAGCAAATGCCTCAATATGTTCTCTGAAACCGGCTATTTTCTACGACTATCACTTCGTTACTTCTCAAGAAAGCAGTTGTCCTATACCATTGTCAATATTGTAGGGTTAGCTGTGGGTTTTACTTGCGTCCTTGTTGCAGGATTATATGGTTACGATGAACTGAGTTATGACAGGTTTCATCCTGACTCCAAGAAAATATTCCGACTGGTGGTCAATTGGAGCGGTGATGGTGTAACACGAAATTGGGCGCGTTCAAGCATCCCTGTTGGGCGTGTTGGAGATGGATCGATTCCCGAAATTGATCAGCGGATAAGAATAAGAAAAAACCCGGGAACAGATTTGCTCTCAGTAGAAAATAAAGATTTTTACGAGTCGCAGATGCTTTTTGTAGAATCTGGTTTTTTTGATTTGTTCGGCTTTCAACTCTTGAGTGGGGAGCCAACCAACGTATTGGAAGATAAAAACAACATCGTATTAACCGAAAGCACGGCAAAGAAATATTTTGGAGATCAGGATCCTATCGGAAAAACTATTCGGTATGATGGCCGTTTTGACCTCAAGGTTACCGGAATAGCCAAAAATCCACCGTCACAATCTCACATCCAATTTGATTGCCTTATAACATTTGCTCTGCTCGAAGACATTTTCTCGGAGAGTAGACGTAATCACTGGGGACAATTCGATCATTATACCTACTTGAAGATATCAAGTACTGCTGATCCCGAGAAGATAGAAGCTAAAATGAGCTCTTTCCTTGCCAATCAGGCTCCAGATTGGGTCACTGAAAAAATGACCTTAAAACTACAACCAATACGGTCCATTCATCTTCAGTCCCAACGACAAGGCGAGTTGAGTTTCAATAGCCACATCACCTACTCTGCTATTTTCATTATTGCCGCATCATTGATTCTACTCCTCGCAATTATAAATTATATCAATTTACTGGTAGCCATTTGCCTGACCCGAAGTAAGGAGATGGTAATGCGGAAAATTTTGGGTTCAAGCAGGCGAAAATTGATAACCAGCCTAATAACTGAATCAATATTATTTATGGCTTCGGGAATGGTCTTGGCCATATTAATGGTCCAAATTATAATGCCTCTCCTTGGTACCATGACTGGAAAAGATGTTACTGGAATCCAAAACCTTTGGGTGTTGCTTCTATGTATTGTTTTAAGTATTCTGACAGGAGCTTTCGCTGGCATCTTCCCGGCACTTCAATTGGTGAAACTGTCCACATCAAGTGCAGATATCTCAAAGGCATACAAATCATCAGTAAGCAACAAATTGATATTAGTACAATTGGTGATTTCCTCCTTACTCATCATGGCAGTACTTGGTGTAACCAAACAATTGGTGTTCATGCAGCAGGCATCCCTTGGTTATGAAGATGATAACATACTTATAATACCCATCAAAGACCGTTCGCAAAATAGACAGTACAAGACTATTGTGGAGCGAATAAAGAATGTTCCAGGTATCAAAACCGCCTCATTTTCTTCTTCTACTCCAGGAACAAACAACTACCTAACCTACACTTATAAAATTGAGAATACCAACATAGAGGAAGCTGCGCTCTCTACAATTATCCTGGATGAAAACTTTTTTGACCTTTATAATATAAGGCTGACACAAGGCCGTCTTCCAGGCGGGCTCCCTCATGAAGGAACGCAGGTTATTCTTAACCAGGCAGCTGTTGATTTCCTTGAGCTAAAGGAGCCGGTTGGTAAATCAGTTAAAGGAAAAACCAATGGTACGATTACAGGTGTGGTTGAAAATTTTCAGATCAACTCTCTTCATTCACCCATGGAGCCGGTAATCATGTACAATTTTCTTCCAACTCTTCGCTATGTATCAGTTAAACCCGAACAAGCTTTTTCTGCCCAAACCATAGATCAGCTGGGTCGCCTTTGGTCAGAAGTCCACCCTGAATACCCTATGGAATTCAGTTACCTGGAAGAGGACAACATTCGACTATATCGTTTTGAGAAAGGTGTCTTATACTCATTAAACATTATTATGGCCATTGCCATTTTCATTGCTACTTTTGGGCTGATTGGACATGCTGCACTTCATGCAAAGCGATCTGCCCGTGAATATAGTATAAGAAAAGTGCTGGGTGGTTCGTCTCGTGCCATTCTGCATCATGCCTTCAAACGACTTGTTCCATCACTCCTTATCGGAATTATCATCGTGATCTCATTCGGGTATTGGGGACTAAATTCCTGGCTACAAGGTTTCGCATTTCAAAGCATACCGGGTCCGGTGGTTTATGTTCTGCCAGTCATCTTGATGTGTATGCTTCTAGTACTTTTTGTGGGAGGGATTTTAATTAGACAACTGAATCAAGCCCCTACAAAGTTTCTAAAAGAGGAATAATAGAGAAATCTTGACTACAGAAGATAGTCATAAATGTTGTACGATATTTTGACCTTGATGTATGAAATTATGGCAATTCATAGTTGGCTCAGGTCAATTGCGTAATTTTCATATCGCTGAGATGACATGTCATTCAGCACTTCCCGGTTTGGTTCAAACGTCCTCGATCTGAGGTGGTAGTTAACCGGGGTCATTGTTAAGTTAACCTTATGATTAGAAAATACCTTTTTGGGGTCGTTGCTCTAATGACCTTATCTAACATTGCGTACTCTCAGCGCAGTGTCGCAAGATAATGGAATGAAGTACTGTTAGGAGCTATACGAGACGATTTTGCTCGACCTACACCCCTGCAGATAACCTTCCCGTCCGAATCATTGGTGAACGGATTAGTGTAGAGGCCTTTGAATTTGCAGAAGCCCGGATTATATATAGTAATTCTTGGAGGTGAGGACTGGAGGGCTACTAAAAAGGCCCTTGTAAAGAAATAAGGCCCTACTATTTCTGAGATTACCTCAACTAGCCCCTATTACCTTCTTTAATTTGCCACACAATTCCTCATGTTTTTTAGGATCATTCTCTTTAAGTAACTGTAGGTTCTGTAGTTTCCATTGAACACCAGGAAATTGACTAAAGTCATAGATACTCCAATCAGGATTCAAGCTCTTTATGCTCAATAGAAATGCCTTATCGACTTCTGTCAAAGAACCCTGAATTATTTCGATAAGCCTGCTTCTGGTTACCTGATAGTCTTCATAAGTAAAAGCCTCATCAGTCATACCTTCAAATTGATTGACCATAGCTCTTCTTTGGTCCAACAAATTTGGGTTGAGTAATACATGTATCGGACGATTGCTACACAAGAGGAAAAGTAAAAACCCCTCCTTTACCTCATCGGTGAAACCTTCGTTATCCAGAAGATACTTCACGTCAAATAAATCTCTGGGGTGTTGTCGGTCCAAGGCAGCGCAAACTTTACCCCCATAAAGCTGTCCCATTGAAACTACGGGCATCACACAAAATGCCTCAAATTCTTCTTGAGCCAATTCGCAAAGCTCCATTTCCAACAAATCACCAAGTGCCCCCCTATTGGTCTGATTGACTTCTAATTTTATTTGAGCCCCCTTTTGTGCAATCTGGAGCTTGGAGGTTTTCCTATTTAATTCTATTTGAACCTCTGGAATGATCTTTTCCAGACGTTCCTTGATCCTTGCCAAGGCATCTCCAATATTTTCTAAAGAAGCGTTCCTATCTTCTAACGGAACATAAGTAAGGTCAATGTCGACCGAGAGTCTGGGCATCTCTCTTGCAAACAAATTGATAGCCGTGCCACCATGAAGGGCAAAACACCCTTCTTTGGCCACTTCGGGCAACACGTTGATCAGAAGAGATACCTGGTCTCTATATAATTCTTTTGCCATCTTCTTCAAGTGCTCTTGGTACTATAATTTGATATTTAGGTATATACACCCCTCCTCTGACCAAACTTCTTTTACCCGTTCCTAAATCGATCCGGTTGGGCTTTAGATAGTCCATCCATTTATGTCCTGATTTCTCACCTAAATAAAGAAAAAGCCTTTTGACTTTTACAGAAGTACAATCTTCTAACAGCTTCTGAACCTGTTTCGGGTTAAGCGTATTTAAAAATTCCATAAGCTCATAACATTCCATTAGCTCCTGTTTTTCAGGGGTTAAATACAGACACTCCATCATAGCTCTTGCCGGATTAGAAACACCCAACTCATGCCCTCCTATTTCAAGTGTGGTTAGTCCTGCTTTTGATGGTAGAAATGATGAGCTGTGGTAACGAATTTTCAGGCCCCAATCATGCTTAATGAACCAAGAGGGGAGCTTTTCCTTTGCTCCGCCAAAGACATCGAGTTTGGTTCTGGAAAACTCTAAATAATGAGCCTTACCATGCAAAGCAAGTGCACTTCTCCCTCCCGGATGAGCATCCAGGCCCAATTGGAACTGTAATGAACGAATACCATCTTCGACTGTTACCTGGTCACCGGAACGTATCAGCACCCCGCGACCAATCGATTCAAGCCAACCACTTTTTTTGTAACGTTTTTGTAAGTCTAAACTATAACCAATTTTAGCAAGCCATGACGATATAAATATCTTCTCTTTCGGGAACGAGCTCAGCAACTGGTTTATTTTAGTTCCTTTTTCGGTACTCATAGTACCAATATCGCACATAATTTAAACCTATTCAAGGAGTCGGTTTGAAAAAAGTAGAATACAGGTACAAATAGTACCCAAATCATAGATTTTTCAAACCAAACCATAGACCAGTTGGGTTGCCTTTGGTCAGGGATATACCCTCAATACCCCTTGGAGTTCAGTTTCCTGGAAGAGGAGAACCTCCAACTCTATAGTTTTGAGAAAGGTGTTTTATTCTCATTGGACATCCTTGTAGTCATTGCCGTTTTCAGTGCGGCTTTTGGGCTGATCGGTATGCTTCGTGCAAGACGATCAGCCCGTGAATACAGTATAAGAAAAGTGCTGGGTGGTTCGTCTCGTGCCATTCTGCATCATGCCTTCAAACGACTTGTTCCATCACTTCTTATCGGAATTATCATCGTAATCTCATTCGGGTATTGGGGACTAAATTCCTGGCTACAAGGTTTCGCGTTTCAAAGCATACCGGGTCCGGTGGTTTATGTTCTGCCAATCATCTTGATGTGCATGCTGCTAGTACTTTTTGTCGGAAGGATATTAGTGAAACAGTTAAGCAGGGCGCCTATTCAATATTTGAAAGATGATTAGTGACTTCTTAAACCTGATTAGTATTTCTTAAGGTCTAGCCCAACCTGGCAGACAAAATAACATCAAAGATTAGAATAACTAATAGAAAAGAAAGCCCCGAAATTATCAATGATTTGCCCTTTATCTAAGGCCAACTTCAAGGTTATACCAATATTCTGATCTCTTTTGAAAGGTTTATTTTTAAGCTCCACGAGAAGATAAGTCTGCCGCAAACCATTCTTGAACGGGTAGTCAAAATTTGGATTAGTCTTTATTCCACCCCAATTGAATCTACCATCATAAAGACCTGAATAGGTCCCATAGTTTTTGGAAATTGTACCTTTCACTTTGAATTCCGTGCAATTGACCGAACCTGAAAAACCGAAGTGAAAACTGCGGATTCGATTGTTTACAATAGCTACCCCATAGTCATTCAGGTTTTCAAAATAGAACGAACTTAAGGCCCTATCAATAAACAAAGGATTGCCTATAACTCGATCATTATATGTCCAACCATCACGGTATAAAAAATTATTGTATGTATCATCTCTTCCACCAAATGAATAACCAAAATTATTGACCCCCAACGGTATTTCATCTGGCAACCCTGGCCCTTGTTGAAAAGTGGTAGACATATACTCCATCACCACTTTATCAATTATCAAGAAGGAATTCTTTTTAAAATCAAGCCTGATACTCAGAATCCTATCTTTGTCCTTTTTAAAGCCCCAGAACTTGCTACCTCCTCCATCTTCAAATGGGTTTTTGTTACCAAGTTCCAAGTCTGTACTCCCAATTCTTAATTTTAATATAAACTCCCAAAAACCAAGGCTACTCCCCAACGCATTCCCTTCCCCTCCTTCTATTTCTGGAAGTCCCTTCCCTCTAAAAACTCTCCAAAAATCATCAAGCCCGTGATCCAACCTTTCTCCGGTTTGAGAGGAAATACCAGCCCAAATGGCATAGTGATTCAACCCTCCAATTAACGTGACTTTGCCATTACCAAGTTTCAAATATGCTGTCTTTCCATGTAGCCATGGTCTATTAATATACCTGCCCTCCTCCATCCACCCATGCATTAAAGAGCCTTTTAAGGAAACAAAGCCTTTCAAAAAAGGGAGATGCCAAAAGTCATTTACAAAAACACCAATTTTCGGAATTGGTCGGGCGTTATTGGAAATACCAAAACTTCCCATAGACAATTTTTCAATTGATGATTCAGTCTTTTCCTTTTTCCCAGCCAATAGGGTTATTCTGCCAAAGTCATACTCTATAAAAACTTGTTGAAAATTAATAATTGGGCTTTGCTTGAGTGCCACCAACGACAACCCTATATCCAATTTGGAATTGGTTCCTGTAATCAACGGAATATCAAGTGTCCCTTTGAGATAGGTTCCGTTAAAGTCATAATCCAAAAAGCCTCCAATATTCGAATGTAAATATAAGGGAAGCACTTCTTGTGAACTAACTATTGTGCCGGTCTCAATACTAAATGAAGTTGAGTCCTGCTGAGCAAGAATAGCTTCTATGCCAAAGACAGATAGTATAAGAAATACAATCAGCCCACATCTGAGTATGAACCGAAAGATGGCACTAAATTGAACTTGCACTAATGATCGAAACAGAAAAGCCATGGGAGGTACTTTGCTTAAAAGGTCCCTTCGATTACTTTAACTGAGTGTACAAAATTCCAATTTTTATTTATAAATTTTTGCTTCTTGATGTACTCTCTGATTGAATTTTATAGATTCACGATCTTGATGACCTGTCATTCAGTACTTACCGGTTTGGTTCAAACGTCCTCGATCTGAGGTGGTAGTTAACCAGGATCATGATTAAGTCAACCTTATGATTAGAAAATACCTTTTGGGGGTCGTTGCTTTAATGGCCTTATCCAACATTGCGCACTCTCAGCATAGTGTCGCAAGACAATGGAATGAAGTACTGTTAGAAGCTATACGAGACGATTTTGCTCGGCCTACAGTACACGCAAGAAACTTATTCCACGTTTCAGCAGCAATGTATGACGCTTGGGCTGCTTACGAAGATTTAGCGGACACCTACTTTCTGGGAAAAACTGTTCATGGATTCGACATCCCATTCGAGTCCGGTTTACTTGCGGAAGGCACACAAGCCGACCAGGAAGAAGCATTAAGCTATGCGGCATTCAGAATTTTAAACCACCGATTTAAATACTCTCCAGGAGCCAATCAATCGCTTGCCAGATTTGAGGACCTGATGGGGTTTCTTGGATACGATCCTGAAATAACGACAGTAGACTATACTATTGGACCAGCGGGGTTGGGAAACTATTTAGCTGAATTTATTATCAACTTTGGCCTCCAGGATGGAGCCAATGAGGCAGGTGATTATGGCAATGAGTACTATGAACCAGTTAATGATTTTCTGGCTCCGGAAAGCCCAGGCAACCCAAATATTACTGATCCCAATCGATGGCAACCCCTGGCATTTGATTTATTCATTGATCAGGCAGGCAACCCTATAGCCGATGAAATTCCAGAATTTCTTAGCCCGGAGTGGGGTGCTGTAAAACCTTTTTCATTGAAAGAAGAGGATTTAACCATTTATCAACGGGATGGCTTTGACTACTACATATATCATGACCCAGGCCCTCCTCCCTACATAGATCCTGTCAACGGAGGCGTAGCCAGTGATGAGTACAAGTGGGGATTTTCAATGGTTGCCGTTTGGTCGAGCCATCTGAACAGCACATTTGAGGAAGTAATAGACATTTCTCCAGCGTCCATTGGGAACATTCAGTTAAGTGACATCCCAACCACAAGGGATGCCTATCCTGAGTTTTATAATTACCTTGAAGGTGGAGATCCCGCTCCAGGCCATGATCTCAACCCTGTCACCGGACTGCCCTACGAACCTCAGATGGTTCCCAAATCAGATTATGCCAGAGTGCTAGCTGAATTCTGGGCTGATGGACCAGACTCCGAAACTCCTCCCGGTCACTGGTTCACCTTATTGAATTACGTGAATGATCACCCTTTGCTTGAGAAACGCTTTAAAGGACAAGGCCAATCTCTGGGTAACTTACAATGGGATTTAATTTCATACTTTGTCTTGTCGGGTGCTATGCATGATGTTGCCATAGCCTCTTGGGGACTTAAAGGGTATTACGATTACATCCGCCCGATATCTGCCATTCGCTATATGGCTGATCAGGGTCAATCCTCTGATGAAAACCTTCCCAACTATAATATCTCGGGAATTCCTTTGGTAGACGGTTATATCGAAATGGTTAATTCTAATGACCCGTTGGTCGGTGATAATAGTGAGCATCTGAACAAAGTTAAATTGTTGGCATGGAAAGGACCAGAATACATTGATGATCCTGAGACAGACCAGGCCGGTGTCGGTTGGATATTGGCAGAAAACTGGTGGCCCTACCAAAGACCAAGCTTCGTAACTCCTCCTTTTGCCGGATTTGTATCAGGCCATTCCACCTATTCCAGAGCCGCAGCCGAAGTTTTGACTTTACTGACTGGCAGCCCCTACTTTCCAGGTGGTTTAGGAGAATTTGAGGCTCCAAAAAACGAGTTCCTTGTTTTTGAAGAAGGTCCAAGTGTTGATGTTGTGCTGCAATGGGCAACATATAGAGATGCTTCGGATCAATGCAGTCTCTCTCGAATTTGGGGTGGTATACACCCCCCTGCAGATGATCTTCCAGGCCGAATCATTGGTGAACGCATTGGTGTAGAGGCCTTTGAATTTGCAGAAGCCCTCTTTGGAGATGACCCAATTCTGGGAATTGAAGAAGATTTGAGCAATAAACTGACCGTTTTTCCTAATCCTGTCTCCAATACCGAATTGATTGTTCGCTTTGAGAAAGCCAAGAATCCACGTTTTGTTAATCTTAGCTCATTATCCGGTCAATCTTTATTTCAAAAACAATTTGACCAATCGGAATTGTTGCAAGAGATTCGATTAGATGTTTCCAATCTTAAGCCTGGATTATATATAGTAAATCTTGGAGGTGTGGACTGGAGGGCTACAAAAAAGTTCCTTGTAAGGAAATAAGGCCCTACTAATTCTGAGATTACCTCAACTAGCCCCTATAACCTTCTTTAATTTACCACACAATTCCTCATGCTTCTTAGGGTCATTCTCTTTAAGTAATTGAAGGTTCTGTAGTTTCCATTGTACACCAGGAAAGACTAGAGCAATGATTGACCGAGCATAACAGGGAAATTGTTTGGATAGTTGGTGGCGAAAATATGTTTTTTAACACAATGCCTCGACAGTTCTATGGTAGACCTTCCTCTGCTTGAGTTTATTACAGAGAGAACAGTGAAATGAAAGGAGATCTTTGGTTTGATGAAGAAATACCTGTAGAAACTTAATCATCTCACTTGAAAGTGAGTTCAATTAGTCAGTTGATTGAGTTCGATTTTTTTATCATTAAATACTTAGTGATACTTTGAAAGTATATTAATATAAGCCTGCTATAAAGCAACTAACGTCTGTCTACCATACATGATAATTTCATCTGACTGTACAAATCAAGCCCATCACACCCAGGATGCATTAAGGTTTCCAAACTCCTTTTAACTCTTCGTAGAGCTTCACCAAAAGTTCGTAAGCCTCTTTAGGTTCAACCTTGAATGCAAGTATAATTGATACAATAAATAGTGTAAACTTCCACCAACTGATCTTTGGAAGTTTTGGGAATTCGAATTCTATCTCATTTCTGATTTTCATTACCGAACAGAGTTTATGTTTAATTATTCTCTGTCCGGTTTTTTCGGTGCGGACACCTCTATATAGGTAAAATTTTTGAATTTTCAAAGGACATGGAAAAACCTGCTCAAACTGCGCTTTTGAGCCTATTTTATAACTGACAGTTAGAAAAAATGTATTGATTTATATTACCAAAGGTGTAACCAAGATGTCACTGAAAAATCTCAATTATTGAGTTGGGTTGATACTCATATTGTCTATATAGCCGATTAAAAGCATTGACTATTTCAGTTTTCTGGTCGCAATCCAGATCGGTGAGGTTATTATTGGAGTTCTCTGGACTTGTCATTCTGATCGAATAGAAATTTTCACTTATGAACCTGGCTATTCCTTTAATCCTTTTAGAAATAGACCAATTCCTTAACCCCGGTACTTCATGGTAAGTACGACAAACCAGTTGCTCCAACAGATAGGATGAGATAGGGATCCCATTTTCTTTCTTCCATTTCTTTAAAAGAACAATTACCTCTTTTTCCCCTGGTGTAAATCTTACAGAAGTAAGAAGCTTCACATCCGTTTTTTTAATAGTAGATTTATCTGAGAAAAGTGATTGACGATTCACTCGCAAGTATCCGGAACTTGACTTCTTTTTAGTCACTTGAACTGGAACAAAATCAATTTTCAACTTCTCTCCATACACGTTCAGAAAAACTCCAATTGAGTTGTTTTGAAGTCTGATACTCCAGATCAAACCTTCTTTTTTAAAAGAGTTTAAAAGGAGCCATAAGTCATCATAAATCTCTCCTAGAGAACCAAAGCTGTCGTACCAGAATTGTAGAGCAATATCCAGGTCATGACTTCCCTTTAATGCTGTGCCTTTTACACTGGATCCATAATAAAAGGGTCTGGACTTTAACCTAGAACCATAGTGTTTGTAAATCTTATTGCACAAAACTTGGGACTGGCGTTGATATTCCAAATAAAGAGGGTCTTTTTCATCCAATGAAGCTTCTTCAGCGATATCCTTTAGGGTTGGGTTCGTATTGATTGGCTGAACCTGAGAATTTTGATAATCCATATACAAGCCAAGCGCATACCCCCCTATTCCACCAATAGCAGCGCCTTTGAAAGTAGCCACAGTCATGCGCCAAAAGTCAAACTTTAGGTCAGGGTTCTTTCCCATTTCATCCAGTTGAAGAACCACATTAGTTGTACAATTAACAAGACCTACAAGGATGGCTCCATTTTTAGCATGGGTATTACTCTTTTTCATATTTAGGCTTGTTTTAAGTAGGCATTTAAGTCAATGGCTGCGACAGTTCCTATTCTTTGCTGCAGGTACTCCAATAACTGAAGAAAGAATTTGATTAATACGTTATCACCTTTCTGCAGATGTATGGTTTTCAAGACTCTGGTTCTGTAGTAATCCTGAATTTCATTATTCAGTTGATTTTGAGCAATGCCTTTAGTGCCCTTATAGATTTTATCATAGTCTACCTTTATCACCATATTTGTTGCCGCACAACTTAGATCCAGTGTCTCTAAATCCAATAAGGCATTGATATGAGATTTTATAGTTGTGTCTTTAGAAATTGGATTTGTACTTGAAAGGATTCCTCCTATGATCTCAGTGAGCGGTCTTGCAGGAAAAACATTTCCGCTGTTGATCATATTGGCTGAGGTCCTCTGAAGTTTCCGAACGGATGCTACTTTCCCACCTGCATACTTGATGTATTCTTTACTTAACTCAGGCTTGACTTCAAAGACTGCATATACTCCTTCTGCAGGAATATATTTGAACCCATTTTGATTAAAAACGAAAGGTGTAAAATGCTGATCGTAGATGACCACATCTATCTGGTCACTGGTTTCTCCAGTAGCATCTATGACAATAGCTTTGTCCACCTGGTAGCGACTGGGAAGATAGGTTCTCAGCCAATCAATCCAGACATTCTCCAGTGCATCACCTATAGAGCCAGGGTGGCTGATTGACTTCCTATTGGTGTCAAGTTGCGCTTGCATTTGGCTTTGCATGCCTCCAAAAAGCGTTTTTAGACTAATGTTGTTGCTCATATTTTTGAATTTTTTGATCCAGGTAAATATAGAGTCCGAAGTTGATTTTACTTGGGCTTAAACCAATGATTAGCATCAAAGGATTATCAATCGAAACCTGTTCTGACTTTGAAAGTGTTATTAATGTATTTATATCTGTTGTACTCGGTGATGTACTACCATTTGGGTGCGTATGCCATTCACCGAGGTAATAGAGGCTAGGAGTTTGCTTGTGTAAATCGATAAGTTTTTGTTCGAGTCCCTTGGTCTCACGCTGAAAAAAAGCTGGTGAAGCCTTAAAGTGTTTTGGGTTCACTATGTAGTGAATATATGCCACTTTTCTTATCTCATCATATCGCCCGATTAGTATACCGCCAAACTCATTGGGGTAATGGGACTTTCCTTTATTCAACATTTGACTGACCACAGCTTTTTGGAACTTTACTTGAAGGTCGGTATTTGCTAATTTAAACTTCAAAACGGTTTTAAGTTCATTTGATGTCCTTCCTCCCATGTACTCTCGACTATAAAACTCCTCAATGATTGGTCCCTTTGTAGTACGCCATTGATATGTTTTACAGCGTATTCAACCAAAACAGAAATATCGTTGTATGATGCTGTAAAAGTAGGGCTCCAGCAACCAGTTGGGTTAAACCAATCTATATCATGTTTCGGTAGTGCGTTATAGATATTCCTGGTTTCTTGATAAACATTGTCTCCAACGCCACATATTAGTTCTTTAGCCCCATTTGAAATGGATAAGGACAATATTTCAGTCTCCGGTTTTAGCTCGTTTAGCAGATAAAGGACATCGTCATCGGTTGTACAGTCAATGATCAGTCCATATTCATTTAGAAACTCTCTGATCTTATTTTCCCAGTCCGGTGTTCGATGCTGGGCCTTGATCCGATCAGTCAATTCATGGCTGAAGGAAAGCTCCACAAATGGAGATATTTCCATTAATAGTTTAGAAAGGTCATCTATTTTAGTTCTGACCCCTGAATTAAATGGATATTCGGAACGACAGACGTTTCCTGGTTCTTTTTTATCATAATCAATAAACGAAAGTTCTCGCAAGCCTCCCCTTACCAAAGTCTTGGCCAGGATACTGCCAACAGCTCCAACCCCCAAAATCAAGACAGGTTTCTTAATCAATGCGTCAGAAAGACGGCCACGGCCGAAAAACAAGTCGTATGAATTATCATAAGTAAAGGTCCAGGGTATTTCAGTGCTCTTAAGTTGTGGGACGTATTGCTTGGTATCAGGGTTCTTGACTCCGCAAATAGGTAGGTTTTTCTTTTCCATAAGTGCTACCTGCCAATGGACACGCCTATCATCGATATAATATCCAATAAGTAAAGGGATGGTATTCTGACCTTTGAATGCTTTGTGGTCCTTACGTTTATAAACGGCATCAAGAAAACTATCTGAGAAATAGTTATTCAGTTCATCCCAGTTATCGACTGCAATGCGTTGGTTCTCTTTTAATACCGGAGGACGGTCAGCGAAGTAATAGAAGCCAGCTTTATGCTCCAGGTTATGATATAATTGATTCCAATCACATTTTTTCTCGATGTCAACAAACTCTTGTATCAAATAGGTGTTGGACTCAAAGTGATTTAGCATCCCTTTTGACATTAAACTATAACCTATCCAACCATATTCGTCAGGCTTGAAGTTATGATCTACTTGAGTAAACAGAAAACTACTAAAAGCCCGTTCTAATGGCCTTGGGGTAAGTATTATGTGCTCATAGTGATTATCAGTAGTCTTTTCAATAGCATAACGGTTGATCCACGCTTTCAATGCAACAACATCCTTGTGCAGTTTGGTGAAGATATCCGGGCTGTGTGTTGTATGAATACAGATTGAACCATCTGCATTAACATGATTGAACTTCAGGTAATCATGATTAATGAACCTGATAGTATCATTTTCATGATATTGAAAAGGATACTCCTGATAGATTTCCACCTCAAAGGAAAACTCAATTCCTTCTAATACAACAGATATGGCCGTTTGCAATGCATTGGGCTTATCTTTCTCATTGAGAATCGTAACCGGTTCGTTAAGCGTGACACCCTCTATGTCATCCAGTACCGATGAGATCAGCTCTTGACGATCTTTCATTAGCCGAACCTGGTAGTAGGAGGAACAGTCAGTACTGCTGGACTACCTCCATATGTTTTGCTCTTGTCATCCTCTTCTTCACATGGAAACTTTGTATTGACTGGGAAATAGTGTGAAATGTTATCACTGTTTCCCTCAATTCTGTCAATCATATATTTCATGTCATAAGACAGGTTGGTCTTCTCATTAGCCGTTAGAGTATCAGACACATTATTACCCCCGTTACCAGGATCTGGTAGGTTAATGGTTTCCACCTTATCTCTGATAAACTCAAGACAGCTTTTTAGCACTTCCCAGGTAAATCCTGAGATACTCAATTTCTCGAATGCTTTCAGAACGATGAGCTCTATGAAGAATGATTTAACCTGCTTACGGTTTTCTATCTTCCATACTTTTAGTAGGCGAACTACTTTTCTTGCCTCTCCTTTTTCCGAGTTGCTCCTAATATTCTCGATCTGGGCTTTAACGTTCGTGCGTAATCGCTCACTCCCTTCTGAAATGGTGCCGTAGCGACTATAAACATACAGGTTGAGTTTTTGATCATCCTCATATTGCCCGGGGTTGAGTTCCCTACCGGGAACAACATCAATATTAACAACGTCTCCGTCTTCATCAGGGTAAAACTCTATACCGATAGATACCTTTTGTTTTCGAACAGTAGCTACTTTGTCGTATTCATCAAAAAGTACCTGATAAACTTCTTCATACATTTCTTTCAATGTATTGTGTGTGTCCCTTTTGAAGGGGGCAATCAAGTCAAAATCAAATTTGGTATTGACTGCAGTATTCTTAGCATAAGAGCCGGAATCAAATGGGTTGTACATTTTGCTACCATATTTGGCAGCGAGTAATTCGCGGACACCTACCCTATTGGTTCTGTGTTTTTCTAGAAGAGATTCTTCATTGGCGATCTTATGTGATTTAAGCACACAATCCAGGTGCTTATTTCTATCTTTTGACATTCTTTATTAGGGTTTGGGGGTAAAACAAATTAGGAGATTTATACCTCCTGGTTTGTTAATATCAACACTGCATGCTTTCCTACTACACCATACCTCCAAATCAAATCTGAAGATAAAGGGACTTGAACCCTCATCTCAGTTGCCACATTATTAACAAACGACATATCTCCACCTTTCACAGATTGTGCCATATTTGGTGTAACACGATTTTGTCCAAATAATCTGCCAATGTAACAGAGTGAACATGTCATTGATTCCGATTATCTGCCAATAGATGAAATATTGTCATGTTCTAACCAATAGAGATAGGGTTTTCATGATGTGATTATATCATTACTCCATTTGGTATTAAGATTGAGGGTACCTGGAAAAGTATTTTAAATGGCAGAAGACAAGCAGAACGACTGGGCGCTCGATATTGAGAGGAAACGCATTCATATCTCCCAGGCTCAGAGTGGCCGCAAGGGATACTATTGCCCGGCCTGCAGCCAGGAAATGATTGCCAGCTTGTCTGAGATCATTCGCTCTCACTTCAAGCATGACTTCAGGGATGTAGAGCACAAAGGGAAGTGTACCTTTTCTAATGAGACGTACCGGCACCAAATCGGTAAAGAGATCCTGCAGCGTATTCAACAGATTAAGGTACCGGCACTCAATAAGTACCCTCCCAAAGGTGAGGAAGGCCGGGCCATGCGGATTCGTAAAGCGGAAACGATTCGAGCCCATAGGGTGGAAATCGAAATGCCTTTTTACGAGGATCAGCAGGGTGAAGTCAAATGGGGCCGCACTGATCGGGTCGATGAAAAGAACCTGCTCATCCAACCGGACGCTGCTTTCTTTGACAAGTCTGGAAGCCCTATCCTACTCATTGAGTTGGTAGCCACACACAAACCAGACGAAGACAAACTGGCCAAGCTGAAAAGGCTTGGTATCAACACGGTATTAGTACGCCTTCCCAAAGGCACCGAAGAAGAAATTGAAACAACTTTTGCTGTCAGCAGCAGCACACGATGGGCTTATCACTATGAAGAACAAAACACCGAATACCTTCCAGTACCCGCAAGAAATCAGAACGACCTATCTGAGGCTGATGTCGAGCAAAGAAAGCTTTTTGAAGAAAATTTCGAGTGCAGAGCAGCGGAAGTTAGAAACTTACTACGCGCAATTAAAAAGTGCCTGGGAGGAGAACATTACCGAGCAGCTGAAGGAGGACTTAGACAGGAAATATCAAGAGTTGCGGGAATTGCAGATGGAGAAAGCCACGAACTGCAGGGAATACGAAGAGCAATACGAGAGCGACTTGATAAATCGGTTGGAGATAGACGAGGCACAATTGAGGATAGACGAAGAGCGCTTTCAGATCGAATTGAAAACCTGGGCGGAAGATATCAGGCAAAGAGAGGAACGCTTAGAGAGGAAATCCAGGGAGTTGAAGAGCAAACAGCGTTGGTTGAAAAAGAAATCAGCGGAACAGTCGAAAGACTTGGAGGCGGCCACGGCTCTTATCACGAGCAAGGAGAAGAGCTTGACAAGCGTATCGAACGAGTTAGAAGAGATATCGAAATTGCGAAGAAAAGAAGAAAAAGCTTACAGACAGAGCAGGCAGGATTACCAGAGGAGTTTAGACTTGCTGAGCGAAGAATTAGGGCAGACATCGCTGAAGACACTGAAAGAAAAACGCAAGGTATTGAAAGAAGACGAGCGGATATTAGAGATGAACAGGAAGCGCTGCCAGCAAGATTTGAACATGACAAAGGAGCAGCTCAGGCAGCAGAGCTGGAATACCTTAGACAAGCCACTGAATGCATTGAAGGAAAAACTAATGAGGCAGATATCAAACTGCCCGGGAGATATGCCAAACTACTTGAAGCGGGAAGAATTCTCAGCGATTACGAGCCTCGATACCGTGTTGCTCAAAGACTTAACCAGGCTAGAAGAAGCTTTAAGTCGGGAGCTTACAAAAAGTGGTATCGACCTGGATGAGTTTTTAAGGCAGTTTGATGAGTCTGGTCAGGGAGGCTGATAAACACTCCAATACCTTTATTAGCAAGGGGATAAGGTTGATTTCATACAATTTGATCTACACCCTCTTTGCACATTCAAAACCAATTTGACAGAATAATTAATACCATGAGCTTTACACATCCACGAAGAATCGCTGACTTGCTTTATGATGACTACTGCTTTTTTAAAGCAGGTATAACTGACAAACAAAGGGTGGTCATGAAAGAAAGGATCGTCAATGTAATGGCCCCCTTGTATTCAGAATATGGCTATCTGATGATACAGATGCACAGTGAAAAATTCAAGGAGAATGAATGGGCTAAAGTGACCAGGGTTTTTGCCGATTGTGCCATGCAGGCGCGTAATTCTTCATGGGAACCAGGAGGGCACGATGAACGAAATTACTTTCGTCATCAGGTGGATGAAATGTTGAATGATCTGCTGGCTTTTCTTAGAGAGCAAGAAGAGAATGATGTGAATACAGCCACCTCCCGGTTCGCAGTGTATTATCAGGATATAGATTTTGTTGTCTGGCATGAGTATCTATCGAAAGATGCTTACCGGCTCCACTCCTACTGCTATGATATGAAATACAATCCGGAGGCTACCTACGAACTGATCAGGGAGGACCCTTACCGGGACCAGTTTGAGTTTCACTTTTATTGTCGTACTGAATCATCAACCACTGAACTGAGTTTTAAAGAGGACTGGCTGGAAGTATGGGATGCAGAAAGGTTTGAGCGGGTACAAAAGTTAATAGAGAAAATGCCTGGTGCTTACAAGCAGTATTTTCACCCTTCTGATAATTAAGTGCTTCTGTCAGGGATTTACCTTCTGAATATTAGCGGCTGACCGGCAAATAATTCTGCTTTGAAAAATTCGGTTTATCAACTTATTTAATAGAGATGAAGGAGGTTAAAAAACATGTCATTGATGGTCTGACTACCTACTACCTTAAAAAGGGTAGAAACTGGTGGGTGGAGTCTGAAGCCAATAAGGAATCCTTCAATAGTATTGAAGAGATGGTCGAAAAGCATCCCTTGCTTCTCGATATTGAAGCGATCAGGTCATCAGTAGAAAGGCGGGCGTTTTCAAGGAGTGGCGATAAGTCTGAAGTAGTACTGGCAAGCCTGCCGGATGAAGACATCATTGAAAAAAAGGTTAAGTGTTACTATTGCAATGGTACCGGACTGGCAGGAGCTCTGCCCTGCTCCAATTGCACTGGCACTGGCCAGGTGACGGTTCATGCGAAACTATCCTAATTGTAAGTTAACTTTCGGTTTTAGAGGTAACTGGCCCTGTTCACCTGTCTACATACATTTTTGAATTAAAACCCACCTCACTGAGCTCATACGGCTATTTTTAGCCTTTCCCAGATTTGATCGTATTTATAATAAATAACGATTATTAAAAACTGAGAAAATTGTAATGAAAAGTATAAGAGTAGAATTTATAGCCTTGTCAGATAGCCAGGGCTTTCTGATAGAGTCCGATAAGGATATTTCTGAATTTGTAAAGGATCTGTTACTGGTATTTGCCAATAAAATTGACCGTGACAACTTCAAAGCCAATATAAATATGTTGCAGCAGAATAGTGCTGATTTAGGCATTGCCATCGGTGCCATCATAGACAAGTATCAAACGGCCACCCTAAAGATTCACCAATTAAGGAGCTATCTTAAAAAGTTAAATGAGGATGAGCCTTTTTTCTTTATCGTCAATACTGATTTGACTAAAGAGCAAAGGTCACAATTCTATGATTACCTGTTTGCACAGGATCACAATATGGACCTCGAAACCTATAGTAGCCAAATCAACAGCCTGTTTGGTGAACTCAAGCGTACTTATGAGATATATGCCTTTGATGAAAGTACCAAAAGCAGGATCGGTGAGCGTATTAAGTCACAGCGGGTCTGTAGGTTTTGTGGTAAGGCTAACGGTGAGGTGACCTTTAAAAATGCAGCCCATTCCATTTCTCAAGCATTAGGCAACAAAAAAATCATTACCAATGATGAATGTGATAGTTGCAATGCGCGGTTGGGCACTGTAATAGAACAGGACCTGATTCATTACTTAGATCTCTACAGGAATTTTTTCAAGGTGAAGGGGAAAAGAGGCGTGCCTAAATTAAAAGGGAAAAACTTCGAAATGGAGCACAAGGAGAGATTAGAGATCAGTCACTTCTTAACGGAGGAAGAAATGAACGACCCTGATCGTGATCCGTTTAAGTTCAGGGTTGATACCTCTGAAAAAATTGCCACCCAGAATATCTACAGAGCATTGGTTAAATATGCACTGAGTGTTATAGACAGGGACCTGATACCCCATTTCAGGGAGACCATCTCATGGATAAACGGAGCCACAAGTGCTGAGGAACTACCGCGTGTAGCAGTGCTCACCACTTATGGGTCTTTTGCTGCTCACCCAAAGCTGGCCTTGTACGTAAGGAAAACTGAAGATCAGGCTCTTCCCTATGCGGTAGCCGAGTTCAGGTTTACTTTTCTCACCTTTGCTTACATCATACCGATGACATCGAAAGACTCAACCATGTTCGTCAAACCAGTTGAATTTGATCATTTCTGGCAATTCTTCAAGCATTACAGCTCCCTGACTGACTGGAAGTTTCAACAAATGAATGGCGAAGACAAAAAGCCCTTTACTATAAATCTGAATTTTCAAGTAAACCAGTCATAGGGGGGAGTATGTGGTTAAGGCGCTTACTTAACCCTCGGTCAACAGCTTCTGAGATGTTTGGGGGAAAGCTCCTGGTAAAGGCATCATGGGGTAAGGGCTATAGTAGTTCTTACCCTGTTACAAAGTCATAATCCACAGAATAGAGATTGAGTTCAGCCAGTTCTTCCTGCAGGTTGTTATGGTCTCTTAAAAACAGGGGTATTTCAGTTGAGATTTGCACGGAGACGATGGCAAGATCAACTGTTTTCATATATGGGTATGATTCCATGAATTGATAGAGTGGCGTAAGTACCTCGTCTTCATAGGTCAGTCTTTTGGTTGTGCTATGTGACCTGATCTCATAGATCTTCGTATATCCCTCATTATGTCGCCCATAAAAGCACTCAGACTGGTCGCAGGCCAGCTCTCCTATACTGCCATGGTCCAGGTATTCCATATAAACGAGCTTTTCAGAGAAACGATCCAAATCCTCTATGTAATCAGAGAAAAATTCATCCTCGCGAAATGAGATCATATCGGCTGAGTTGAGATGGGCTGCCATCAAGTCTTTGTATGTGCTCATGGGTTTGGGTAGGATAAACTCAATTTTCTGTAGCTTTTTGGGTTTCAGGTCAATCAACTTATGGGGCAACCTTTGATTGTTGTCTCTGAGCAAGGACCATAAAAGTGTATGTTGATGGTAGGTATGATAAGCCATTTGGATGAGCATCCTGAAATATCTCGGCTCCTGCAGGTTTGGGGTACTGTGCATATGTGGCATATGGAAGTGCTTTCCTGAGTTTATTTCCAGCATTACCCAATAGCATCGGTCTGCATTGGCTATGTTTTTAATCTGAATGGGGTAAAGAATCAACGGGTTTTTCACTTTCCCAAATTATAAAAACTCTGTTTTGCGTGCCAGTGGATAGATACGCGTTTTCAGGAATTAGCCTAATCACTGAAGTAAATCTTTTGACAACAGATTAAGTCTTACCACCACTCAGCCCCGCTCCTTTTTTTCCCTTCGTGAAATGCTTGTAATATTGGCCAATTCTAATTGACCGATTAATGAGAAAATGAACAGAATGGCCATTTTAAAACAGACAATGGAATATGCTGAGAATAAGGTAGAAATGTGGGCTGTGAGTGCCCGGGGAACGAAAATAGAAGGAAATTGAAGTATTGGCTGAGTGGCCAATTTAATATAGCTTTTACACTTAAATGGATAAGTTAAAATGGCCAATTAGGCGAGTTGAATTGGCCACTTTTGTGAAGGGCTCATTTAAAAAGTGGAATGGTTCTTCAATGACCTCTTGGTGAGTATTTGGGTATGTTGGTCTAACGTTCAAAAAGCTTTGGTCAGATGAAACGATAATTGTGTTCATTATCCTGTACAAAATTTTGTACCGTATATGGTACTAGGAAAACGACATGCTGCTATATATCTTGAGGAAGTGCTTTTTTATGAATTTTTTTGAATAAGGCGCTGGAGTATCAACGATGTTTCAAGCCACCACCTGTCCAGTGAGCTTTCAGCTAAGTAATCTTTTTTGATTGATTGCAGTGCTTCTTCTAAATATGGCTGAGAAAAAATTTCGAATGCGTTGTGTTCAATGCCATTGGGGCTGTGGCGAATAATGTCTGATTTTAAAAGGGCTTCGGTAGTAATGGGCTCACCCTTTAAGCTGACAAATATGTATTTGCCTCTTTGGCTGAGAAACATTCTTGAAAAAACAGGATAATCGTCATCCATTAAAAAAGCTAAATGTTTAGCTAGTTTCGTAGTCACCTTGTGGTAATAATTGTCATTCTCATAATAGGGTTTGGTAGTTATTAGGTCTTTAGATATGAAGTGTTTGTTAAATAGTGACCATACAAGAAAGGAATACTCGTCAAATAATGAATTGGAGTATGTTTCAGAAAATATGCCATCTTGACCTGGTTGCGGCATTACTCTATTAAGTGGTTAGAAACTAATGAGTTGAAGGTCAAAGATGGTTAATATTGATAGAAAGGGCTAGTCAATGAGAAGTTTGTTTAAGTTGTTCACTGTCTATTCTAACGAGAAGTGGTCGTGAATGTGTTTTGGAACTTATTGAAGATCAATCCAAAATCTAAAAGAGCCATATTACGATTTTCCACATTTTAGATGAGCCAATAATGGGTATTGCGTGAGTTTGTTCATATGATTAAAAGGGCTGCGATAGATTAACCTAAAATCGAAATACTGTGGCGCCAAATTGAATGAAGGCCATTTTCCAGTAATTCTGAAATTCATAATTATTCCCTTCAAAACGTACATTACCAGTAATACTTTGGCTGAAGTCATCTTTAAATACCACTCTGAGGAAGTAGATTTTGTAATTCAGCCTTGCACCATAGCTTAAATTGAACTGGGAATCATTGAAAGCGCTTCTGGAAGCATTTATGGCATCTGAAAGCTTAGGAGTACTGTCTCTGAAGTTTACTTCCTCCTGATCCCGAAGTTTTGTAGAGAGTAAATCCGCACCCAGAAAAATAGATAACCCAAAATCTTGATATGCAAAAATTTTATAAGATGCCCCTAACCCAAAAAACCTTGGCTGATTGTTATAGCCGATCACTTTAATCAGCGGCTCACCGGCAAACATCTCTCCACCTTCATCATAAACCAGATAGGATTGGTACAGGTTAGTGGCCTCATAGTTAATTGACAAGTCAAGTTTTGAGTTGGGGTGCCAACTGACACCCAAACCATATACAAAAGTTAAATCTTCATCGGCTCCGTTATGGAGAAAAATCACGCCATCAACATAAGCAAACGAATTAGCGGACAGGTCATTATGACCGGCCATGACTTGAAAGGAGAATTTTTTATTACTTTCTTGAGCTTTCAAGCCAGCACTTAAATATGGGATTAGAAATAATAGAATAAATGGAACTCTATTGAATACCATGTGTTTTTTACTACTTCCAAGAAAAGTGTAATTGCCCTCCATGCGAAAGAATCTTGAAATAGGTTTTCGAATTAAAACCTAAAAACCGTAGCACCGAATTGGATAAAGGTCATTTTCCAGTAATTCTGAAATTCGTGGTCATCACTCCCGAAGCGTACATTGCTGGTAATACTCCTGTTAAAATCCTCCTTAAAGACTGCTCTTAAAAAATAGCGTTTGTATGACAGTGTAGCGCCATAGCTTAAGTTAAATTGTGAGGCTTTAAAAGCCGACTGGCTTATATTAATGACATCTGAAAGTTTCTGTGTAGCATCATTGAAATTAAAATCACGAGTGTTTTGAAGCTTTGTCGAAAGCAAATCTGCCCCTAGTAATAATGAGAAATGAAAGTCTTTAAATGCTATAAGTTGATAAGAAGCATTAATGCCAAAAAAGCGAGGCTGGCTATTGAATGTTATCGCCTTGATCAACGGCTCACCGGCAAACGTTTCTCCCTCTTCATCATATACTAAATACCTCTGAGTTAAATTAGTAAATTCCATATTCAGAGAAATGGTAATTTTCTGGTTTGGATGCCAGGAGGCACCCAAACCAGAAACAAAAGTCAAATCTTTAGATGATCGTGCATAATTGAAGACTACTCCGTCCACCGAGGCAACTGAGCTAGCAGACCAGTCGTTATGCCCGGCCATAATTTGGAGGGAAAAATTCTTCCCCTCCAATTGTGCTTTAAGGCTATTAACGGATGAAACCACCAATAGACAAATCAAAATCAGGATTTTCCTGTCCATTACTCTAATTTAACGCTGTTTGATCGTAAATTTAATATCACCTGTATCGTATTGATAACCATCTCCATCAGCATTGTCACAGTATTCAACAAGGGAGTTTCCTAAAGCGTCATCATTCTCCTGAAATGTCTGCTCGCCCGCTATGGTTACATCATTATCGCCTATTTTTGTTGTAAAAGAATAAGATTCTTTACGTGTACTTGATCCTCCATCATACTCTATAAAAGAGTACCGCATTCGATCTCCATAGGTTGCCTTATCCCAGGTAACAATTTCAACTTCGGCAGCGAACCATCGTGTTCTGCAATTCGTCCAAAGAAAGCCACATTTTCTAAAGTCAGTCTTGGTACCATGGAAGACTTTCTTCAAGGTATTAATTTCTCCGGTTGCAGTTCCAAGTATTATATCAACGTGTATTTCTAACTTACCAGAAAACCAACTCTTATCATTACTGTCACCTTCCACTATTTCCCTTATAGTACTGACTTCATTGAATTGAAAGCCAACGAGTTCATCTTTCTCGTTCTTTAGATCTCTATCACATAGCGGATCGGTTGGGGGATCGTCATTAGGGAAGCTTGTTCCGGGAAAAGAATTTAAGGTACATTCATTTTGTGCATCGTGGTAGTCGTCAAGCAGCACATAATCTGAATATTCGTCTCTAAAAAACACATTACCTGTACAGTCATCAATCATATCGAGGTTAGCATTAAATGTGGTATTAGTCGCTCTTGATAGTGCGATCACCCTTTCGCTGTTTTTGAGTATTAACACTAAGGAAGTAGGGTATTCTGAAGCGCTTAAGGTAGACTGAGAACCATTAGGATGTATGACAGGTACCTCATCATTGATTATTTTATCAGGTATGATAGCCAATGGAAGCGCGTCATATTCGGCATTCCAGTCTTCAGGGCTAACGTGTTCCAATTCCGGCAGGGACAATTGTAAAAGGGGATAGAATTGGCGTACAGAGTCGATTAAATCCATCGTAGATGAAGAAGAAAACGTTCCACCGGGAAGTATATCATCCTGATTTTTCTTCGGTTCTGTTTCTAACAATGACTTTATCGAGACTTGATCTCTAACACCATTTTTTTCTATCTCAATAACCTGAGCGGCAAAGTAAGAGAACAGTAAATCGTAGTCTCCATCAAATTCATTGAGAATGAGCTCCTTGGCCTTCTGTCTGACTTCTGGGTACTGGAAAGCATTGAGCAAACGTGGTGCGATTCTCGCAGCAAGTTGGTCATTTTGTGTAACCAGTAAATCGCTTTTTACACTTTCAAAGGATATTGGTGCGGGAGGCTCATCAAAACAGCCTGTTAGTAGGATAAAGGATAAAAGTAATAGAGGGTAGTTCTTTCTCATGATGATTATGGTTTGATAAAAGCGGCAACTAGTTTTTAAGTGTTTTTTATTCATGAGAATCATGAATCCGAATACACTGAGAGTTCAAATCAAATACCTCTGTGTCTTTTACAGCAGAGTTTTGTTCAGACTATTAAAAATCAACCTAGCCGAAACAAGGCTATATGTGTGGTGTTTTGGAAGTGGGAAGCGGTTGCTTGTATTTACTTAGTGTTTGAGAATCTTAAATGTCACCCATTTATAAACTTTATTTAATAATATATTTTGAATTAACAATAAATAGGATGCCTTTACACGTATAACTGATAAGAGCTTAATATCAAAAGTCTATATGTTTTATTGACTAATAATGTTCTAGACTACTGTGATTTTAGCGATGATATAAAATTGTAATGGCCATGAAAAGGACTCTGATTAGCTACCTGATAATATCCCTTATAATAATCTCTGGATGTAAGAAAGATGATGAACCACCGGTCTTCACCCCTCCAACTTTAACCATTCTGAATAGCCCTGATCCAGCTATTGAAAGAGGCCAAACATTTAGCCTTGAATTAAAGCTTGAAGCTGAAGCTGGCATAGATCAGCTCACCTTGGATGGTGAGGTTATTGAAGGTATAGAGCAGGAAAGTATAGAGCAATTCATCACTATTCCGATTCAGACTGTAATGAATAGCAATGTTGGAAATCAGGTCTATGAGTTTATTCTTACTGACCTTCAGGGAGGCTCCATAACAGAAGAGTTTACCTTATTCCTCTCTCCTGGTGAAGAGATACAGTCAGACTCAGTTACACTTTTTGACAATACTATCTTGGTACCGGAGTCCATTGAACTTGCTAGTTCAGAAAGTCAACTCAGTCAAGGAGTCTATGCTTTCTCATCAGAGTCAATTGATGTTTCACCCGGAGATGTGATTTATGGTCCGCAAGGAGGTGGATATTTGAGAAAAGTGGAGTCGGTAAATGTGGTAGATGGAATGACTATAATTAATACTACTGCTGGTCTTATCACTGATCTATTCAAAGAAACTGATATTGAGTTTGGGTTAAATGAGTTGGTTAACGACTTCTCAGCAGGTGTTTCTGGTGGTACAGACTTCCGTGAAGACATTGACTTCGAACTCAATGAATTTATCAGCCTGAACGGGTATGTAGAATTAGTAGGTCAATTCAACCTGGGGCTAGAAGTAATAAACGGAAAACTTCAGTCTATAGGGCTCAATACCAAAGGTACCAGCGTAGAATTAAACCTGACTACTACGATAGCCGCAGATGGTAAAGTTGAGGAAACTGAGGAATATGAAATCTATTCAATCTCCAGGCCGTTTTTCAGCATTAGCCCTCCCCTCTTTGGTAGAGTGAAGTTTGACCTGAACGCACGAGTTGACGCATCAATTGAAGGTGAAATTCAAGCAGATGTCATTACAAGGGAGAAGATTGGAATTGATTTTGGAGTTATGTTCGAAAATGGTACTTGGCAACACTCATTAAACATAGAAGAGTTGGTTAGTACGGGGGTAGTTGAACTTGACGGTATTATTGAGCTAAACAGCCAGGTTAGTCTTATTCCTGGATTGGAAATTGAGCTTTTTGGTGTGGGCGGCCCCTATTTTAAACCTGAAGGTTTTGCAGAATTTGACCTTGGGGTGAACCCTACCAATCTGGATTGGGATGCATTGGTTAATGTAGGCTATAGGGGTTCCTTTGGGTTTGAAGCTGACCTTCTGGATTTCACTATAGGTGCAGAATTCCCTATTGAAGAGAATAAGTCTCAGGTATGGTCAGCTCCTCATTCACTTGAAATAGTTGACCGCCAGGACTATCAGTTATTTGTAAATCAACAAAGTCACCCGCTTAGAACTAAGGTTACAGATGATAGTGCAGACTCATTAGGAATACCTCTGGTACCGGTCCATTTCAGAGCTATAGAGAACCAAGGTAGTATCGACAACCCAAAAGCCCTTACTAACCTTGATGGAGTTGCTGAATCTTCTTTTACCGCACCGGGTACACCCCAAGAAGCATTGAAAATAAGAGCAGAAATTAGAGACAGGAATAGTGAGCCAATAGATTTTAAAGAATTTGAGGTTGGAGTCAGCAACGACCCGATTGAAATAACCTTTCCACCAGGAATGTTCACTCAATGTAACCAGTATGCAGAGGTTGAAGGAGTGAGAATGAGAATGCTTTCTGCTGAAGGTTTCAATGGTCCTTGTAATGCCTTATCCGGAGCTTTTGGAAGTGGGATTTGGTTGACTGATATTTTTCGAGTAGAACTCCTGAAATTCTGCGACATTTCAAAAGTTTTGCTGAAAGCAGGCGGAGGTTGCCGCGTATATGCGCGCTTACTTGAGTGGAATGATGATGGTACATTCAGGGAAGAAAGAATAGAAAAGGGACCATTTGATGATAATGATATCATATTTCAGAATATTACAGGCTACAGCGTCATTGAAATCCGTGGCTGTGGAGAAGCAACCTTAGCCAAAGTGTTAGTTTATGGCCCTGATTAGAAAATTACTTATAACTAGTAGCTGTTTATTGATTTAATCAAATGCACCTTCAGAATCCAGGCCCTTCACCATTCTTTTGATGATCTTTTTGACGATCCCTTCTGCAGTGCCTAAGGCTCCCCAATCATTGAGTGCTGAGCCTAACAATACACCTACCGGCTGTGCAAAATCATCTTCTGAAGTGTATATCGACATTTTCAGGCTCATCGAAGCGGTGAATGCAACCTGGCCACTGTAAGTTTGAGAGCTACCTTGTGCAGTGGCGGTACTTCCATAGCTATAAGCTGATGCATTCGCAGTACTATTGGCATAATTATAACTGGCAATCCCTTCATCAGTAATCTCTATAATCACAATGGTTTCGATTGCCAGATCCGAAATTTTCTTTGCAAAATCTTCGGTAGAATACTCTGTTCCTGGGATATACAGTTCGTTCCAGGAAATAGCATCCGCTCCCTTCTTTTTGAACAATGATATGACCTGATTATCTGTCTTAGGCCCTGCTTCTTCAAATCCGATAAGCACCTTGCCTTTGACTTTTTTGTCTACCTGCCCGTATTTATAAATCTTATTGGCTACTTTTTTTTGAGCCGTCAGCGACAATGGAAAAATGAGGAATGAGAGCAGAAGTAGGGAGGCTATTCGATATGGCATGGAGATTGACCTTAGTTGAAAACGGAGGATGTAAGAGTAATAATTATTTCTATAATTAAGCATTATCTTAAATTTATCATTCTTTTCAACTTTTAAGAAACTTTCTAAACGTGGATCACAATTCAATTTATGGCTGAAGACAAACAAAATGATTGGGCGCTTGATATTAAGGGTAAGCGTATTCACATCAGCCGGGCTGAAAGTGGCCGTAAAGGATATTATTGTCCGGCCTGCAGCCAGGAAATGATTGCCAGCCTTTCGACCATCATTCGCTCCCATTTCAAGCATTACTTCCGGGATGTGGAACACAAAGGAGAGTGTACCTTTTCCAATGAAACCTATCGACACAAAATCGGGAAAGAGATCTTGCAACGTATTAAACAGATAAAGGTGCCGGCACTCAATAAGTATCCTGCCAAAGGAGAGGAAGGTCGGCCCATGCGGATTCGTAAAGGGGAAACGATTCGTGCCCATAGGGTCGAAATCGAAATGCCTTTCTACGAGGATCAACTAGGTCTGGTTAAATGGGGCCGCACTGATCAGGTAGATGAAAAGAATCTGCTTATCCAGCCAGACGTGGCTTTCTTTGATAAGTCAGATAACCCTATCCTACTTATAGAGTTGGTGGCCACCCATAAACCGGATGATGAAAAACTGGCCAAGCTTAAAAGGTTGGGTATAAACACAGTCCTGGTACGACTGCCAAAAGGAACCGAAGAAGAAATTGAAGAAACCTTCACCGTGAGCAACAGGACCCGATGGGCCTATCATTATGAGCAAGAAAACACCGAATACGTATCAATTCCCACAGGAGATAAGAACGACTTATCTGAGGCTGATATCGAGCAAAGACAGCTTTTTGAAGAAACTTTCGAATGCCGAGCGGCAGAGGTTAGAAACCTATTACGCGCAGTTAGAAAGTGCCTGGGAGGAGAACCTTACCGAGCAGCTGAAGGAGGACTTAGACAGGAAATATCAAGAGTTGCGGGAATTGCAGATGGAGTTAGCAACCAATTGCAGGGAATACGAGGAGCAATACGAGAACGACTTGATGAATCGGTTGGAGATAGACGAGGCGCAATTGAGGATAGACGAAGAGCGCTTTCAGACCGAGTTGAAAACCTGGGCGGAAGATATCGAGCAAAGAAAGCAGAACTTAGAGGCGAAGTCACAGAAATTGAAGAGCAAACAGCGTTGGTTGAAAAAGAGGTCAGTGCAACAATTGAAGGACTTGGAGGCGGCCAGGGGTCTTATCGAGAGCAAGGAGAAGAGCTTGACAAAAGCCTCGAAAGAGCTTTTAGAGATATCGAGATTGCGAAGAAAAGAAGAAAAAGTATACTGGAAGGCCAGGAAGCATTACCAGAAGAATTTAGACTTGCTGACAGAAGAGCTAGGGCAGACAGTGAACAGAACTATCAAAGAAGAAAGGAGCAAATTGAAAGAAGACGAGCGGATATTAGAGATGAACAGGAGGCGCTGCCAGGACGATTTGAAGAGGATAAAAGAACAGCTCAGACAGCAGAGCTGGAATACCTTAACAGAGCCACTGAATGCATTCAAGGAAGAGTTAATGACGCAGATATCGAAATGCCCGGGAGATATGCCAGGTTACTTGAAGCGGGAAGAATTCTCAGCGATTACGAGTCTCGATACCGTGCTGCGCAAAGATTTGCCGGGGCTAGAAGAAGCTTTAGATCGAGAGCTTACAAAAAATGGTATCGATCCGGATGAATTCTTAAAACAGTTCGATGCCTATAACCAGGCGAGCTAAACCTTGAAAATTTACAACCATGCTATTTGAATACACCTACCGTATCGCGGACCTGCTTTTTGATGAATACCTCCTTTACAAAGCAGGGATTCATAAGAAGCAGCAAAAGGTTATGAAACAAAGAATAGTTAATATCATGAGCCCTCTTTATTCCCAATATGGCTATATCATGGTACAAATGCTCTCTGATGAGTTCATGGAAAATGAATGGAAAAAAGTGAGTTTGATTTTTACCGGCTGTTCGTTTCAGGCTCACACCAATAAGTGGAAACCTGGAGAGCATGAGGAGCGGCATTATTTCCGCCAAAAGGTCAAGGACATGCTGGAGCATACGCTTTCGTTTTTGCGCGAGCAGGAGGAGAATGATCCTGAGACCGCCATGTCTAGGCATGTGGTATATTACCAGGACGTTGATTTTGTAGTATGGCATGAGTATTTATCCAAGGATGCCTACCGGCTCCACTCCTATTGTTATGACCTGAAGTACAATACCGAGGCTTCTTATGATCAGATTAAGGAGGACGTTTATCAGGATATTTTTGCGCATCATTTCTATTGCCGTACAGTTGACTTACATACTGAACTCAGTTTCAATGCAGACTGGTTAGAAGTATGGGATGCCGAAAGGTTTGAAAGGTTTCAGAAGCTGATTGAAAAAATGCCTGGAGCCTACAATCAATATTTTCACCCTTCTGTGAATTGATTTTTCTACAAAATGAGCTGAAGGCGTATATTGGAATACTTGATATTTCTTTTTAAATAAGCTCTATGACCACGGTTAAAAAGCACTTCATCAATGGCCTTACCGCTTATTACCTCAAGAGGGGAAGAAATTGGTGGGTAGAATCGGCTGGTGGCAAGGAAAGCTTTGACAGCATCGAGGCCATGGTCCAAAAGCATCCCTTACTTCTCGATATTGAAGCGATCAGTCTATCGGTAGAAAGACGGGCATTTTCAAGGAGTGGTGATAAGTCTGAAGTAGTACTGGCTGGCCTGCCGGAATAAAATATTATTGAAAAAGAGGTTAAGTGTTATTACTGCAATGGAGCTGGAATAGCAGGAGCCCTACCCTGCTCAAACTGTGATGGAACTGGAACAGTGAAGGTGACCGCTGAACTGTCTTAGTGGAACTTTTATAAATCTCACTGGATATAGTGGAATAGGTATTTAATCAGTTCATCTCCTTTTCCATCTTTATTCACAGCTCTGTAAGCAGATACAACCCTTTCCAAATGCTTTTGATCACTACAGCCTACATATTGATCAGCAAATTCAATCATTGTCAGATCTCTTTGCCAAAAGAATAAAGCGTTGTTTACCCCTTTCTGAAGACCCTTTTTATATATGAGTGTGCAGGAACGGCTCAGCGGAAGAATGAAGTCATTGAGTTCACCAAACGTACCACCGGGCTGTTCTAATACGGGATTATCCCCAATCAATGCAGGAAATACAGGGTTTGTGTTAATAAGACTAAACTTGAGATAGGCTTCAAACTGACTGGTAGACTGTAACGCCAGAAAGGAAAGAATTATTCTTTTAGACTCTTTGAACATTGGTGATTCTTCGATGTACTTCAACATCGTAGAGTATTCATCAGAATCTTTATTCTCTAAAGCAATTTTAATGCGCAAATCCTGTTGATTCAACTCATCTTTTATTGAGTTGAAATGCTGATCTGCTTTTGGAGTTCTCCACTTGAGTTGTGTGGTGAAGAGTATCAGGGAGGTCAGGTTTTCGGTCGTAAGTTTTCCTGATTTCAATACCTCTGTCAGACTTCTGGCTATCAGGTCATCTAATGCAGCATAAGTCTTCTCTATTTGATCATTGGGCTCTCCATGTACTGCTACTGTATTGCGATCCCAACCATAGAAAATGCTTTTAGGACTCTTTTTAACCTTTAAGACGAGATCCTTAGACTTGTCGTAAACAAATAAGAGGCCGTCTGTATCGGCAAAGCCTTTGGTATAGAAGCGTGGAAGGTAATGATGACGTTTTGATCGGGCCATTAGAAATGTTTTGAATATTATAATTAGTCTAATTTATTATACGATAATTTCCTAATTTGATTTCATGGCCTTGAATCTCGATCAGCTACTAGATCATCCACTGCTTACTTTACCACTTGATTGGAACAAAGAGGGTTATAAGTCATATGATGATGCAGTCAATCGCATCGGTCAATCCTACCTGAACCTTCTACGCCAGTTGGAAGGATCGGCCATTTCTGGTTCAACCGAATACATAGGTGAGCACGATAAGAACAGTTTGTTATTAGTAGCTGAAAAGGTGTTGGAGGCGGTTTCAAGATCCCTGCGCTTTTATCTTCAAGAGGGTAATCCCTACCTGGCTACTGAAGCACTTAGGGAAGCCTTCGTTTTCAAGAAAGACTTACCGCATGCAGAACAACCCAATTTCTGTATCGGCACTTACCCACTGTACCCAAGGCAATACAGGCTTAGAATTATAGATGCTTGTGACCCTTGGGGAATCTTTCATGTGCCATTCGAGAAAAGACAATGGATTGAGTCATCGAGGTATAGTATTCCCGGTCACCCCACACTGTATATGTCCAGGTCGGTACTGACAGCATACAAAGAGATGGGCCCTAACCCTTATGAAAAGACTTTTGTATCTGAGTATAGATTCACGGCCAAAGATCACCATTCAGAATATCTGGTGGATATGATGAACCGTCCTGCATCAGACGACCTGGGAGATATTTATCGATACCTGGCACGCTGGCCGCTTGTGATGGCCTGTAATATGAAGGTAAATGAGCCTGATCTCCCTTTTAAACCTGAATACGTGTTGCCTCAGATGGTCTTTCAATGGGTTAAAACGAAATACAAAATTGGAGGCCGACCTATTGTCGGGGTGCTTTATCCTTCTACCAAGGTTTCCAAAACTGATCGGGATCTTCTGGAGTATCATGCCAATACTGCTATTCCAGCAAGAAACGTATCTCTAACGGGTCATTGCCCCGTGCTTGGTTCCATGTTCAATTGGACCTCTCCTTATTCATTTACGGAGCTTTTAAAGCGACAGGGCCTCAAGGAGCCAGTGCCTGCGCGATCTGGGGAGTTCTATGAAAAATATGACCGCTACAGGTTAAGTGACTTTGGCCAAATAGAAGAAGCTCTAAACGAAATACCTTTTCACACTGAACTCAAATAACAAAAAGAAAGTATGGATAATAAACTCAGATCACTTAACAACATTTTCGGAGATACTGTATTCCGCATCCCCGATTATCAGCGGGGTTACTCCTGGGGAAAGTCTCAGCTGGAAGATTTTTGGCAGGATCTGGCGAATCTGAAGGATGGCAAAATACATTATACGGGTCTTTTGACAGTAGAGGAAGTTTCTGAAAAACAGGCTGTCAAAATAGAGCAATGGCACGATGATCTCTGGATGATTGAAAGTGGTTATAAGGCTTATTATCTCATAGACGGTCAGCAGCGTCTTACTACCTCTATTATCCTGATCAATGAAATCCTGAATTGTTTGGAAGTTGATCAGGTGATTAACAATAAGGTGAGGGCGCATTGGGTGGATAAGTTTCTCTATCAACCTTATGGTGAAGGGTATCTCTCCTACTTGTTCGGCTATGAAAGGGACAATCCGAGTGATGAGTACTTCAAAACAAAGATCCTGGGTCAGCAATCTATGAGTGCTGACAAGGTACCTGAGCACACCCTTTACACAGCCAACCTGTCTGCAGCAAAGGTCTTCTTCAAAGACTCTTTAGCGTCATTGGGATTTGACGAGCTTGAATGCTTGTTCAAAAGACTTATCAACAAGTTCAGGTTCAACTTCTATGAGATTGATGACGACCTGGATGTCTTTGTGACTTTTGAAACGATGAACAACCGGGGGAAGCCTCTTTCTAATTTAGAACTGCTCAAAAACCGGTTAATCTACCTCTCTACCCTCCTGGAGACGGATGAAGTAAGCCGGCAGCGTCTGAGAAGGAATATCAACGAGGCCTGGAAAACTATTTATGAATACCTGGGCAGGAATGAAAAACGCAGAATGCCTGACGATGATTTTCTGAAAAATCACTGGATCATGTATTATAAATATGATCGAAAGGAGTCGAATGTCTATGCGAAGTTTTTGTTGAACAAGGTTTTTACTCCCGACAGAGTGAATACGGGTGATTTAAAGGCTCCGGAGATACAAGACTATCTGGATAGCATGGCTGCTGCGGTCAAGTCCTGGTTCTACATGCATAACCCGGAGCTTTGCCACTATGGAGATGAGACGAAAGAGTGGCTTCAGAAGCTCAACAGGTTGGGTATGGCTGCCTTTCCTCCCCTCCTGATGGCTATCATGATGCGGGAGAAAGAAGAGCAAGTTCTGTCT
>Ga0316204_10002584_pt1 | contig 40242 bp, 38 predicted proteins | sample 6monrhotite_MG_2_FD_205661 | JGI IMG/M metagenome (GOLD analysis project Ga0316204, IMG submission 205661) | Microbial mat bacterial communities from mineral coupon in-situ incubated in ocean water Damariscotta River, Maine, United States -... | ecosystem: Environmental > Aquatic > Marine >...
GACTAGCAAGCTATCAGCAAATGAATGTTGTTTTAGATTTTTCCAAGCCATTTTATTTTATTCGTTTTTGAAAAATGGTATTATAACATCTCTGATCTGACTTTGCTCTTTCGTGCAAAGGTCTCATAATTTTATTGGAGTTTGGTTAGGGTTAAGTAGGCTAATACCTAACACAAACATTCTTAGGCTCACTAAATCACTACCGACTGATGTCGGTAGGTTTGTCTGTATGACTGTCAATATACTGAAGTATCGCTTCATCGGTAATCTGACCACTTGTTGTACTAAAATAGCCTCTCGCCCAGAAACGCCTTCCCAATAACGTTTTTTCAAATCAGGAAACTCACGTTGAACCTTATGAGAAGAACGTCCTTTGGCTCGTCTAACAAAATCACTCACAGCGATCTTTGGTGGAATATTAACGAACAAATGAATGTGCTCTTTAGAGAGAACACCCTTTATAATTTCGACACCTAACTCTCCACAAACTTATTTTATTATATCCCTTATTCGTAATCTGACTTCTCCTTGCAAAACCTAAAAAACTGGAAGTAAATACACATGGTGGATTGTACGCATAATTAAAATTAATCACTGTCATATCGCACTCTTTCGGTCATGCAACGTCAAGATATCTTCCAGCTCCGTAGGTAGTTTCTTGGTTGATTTTTTATATAAATTAATTGTTAATCAATAATAAAAAAAGCCATCAGATTTCTCTGATGGCTTTCGAACTTTCGGCAATTGCTCCTGCATTGCCAATGACCTACATCCGTGTAGGAATCCCTAACCCTCTCCTTCCAAGGAGAAGGGACTAGGTATTCTTTTTCTGAAGAGGCATATTATTACTGATAGATTAGTTAACCCAAATCATATCAACATATTCAGGATGATCGATAAATGGATTTCGATTGCCTTGGAATGTGTGAGCTGCGTTATTTCTGTCTATTTCATATTGGCTTACAGGGTCAATGTTATGCCAGCTTTTCAACATATCTAACTGCCAAACTTCAAACACGTGATTGTTAGTTCCATCTAGAATAGCATTGCTAGAGCTGCTGTTATTCTGCCAAGATCCAATCACGTTTTCATAGCGTGTTGCCATGTAAAAATATGCTCGAGCTAGGTCGCCTTTAAATTCATCAATGGGCTCAAATACAGTGCCAGAATAGCCAAACGTAGAAGATGAGCCCAACTTACTACCATTGTTAGAAGTAAATGTTGTTGAACCTACTGCGCCATACGGAAAGCTACTGCGCTTAGAGTTAACATAACCATCACTTGCAAAAATGTGATGAACATCAGAGTTCATTGGCTCTACCTGTCCACCAAACCAACTTCTTGGGAAAGTGTGCTCACGATTATAACAATCTGCTTCGCTATTGTAATTTCCACATTGGTTAGTCACTTTGGTGTAGCTATAACTATCAGCGCCATTGGGGTTTTCAGAATAAACGTCTAAAATGGTTCCGTCATTTTCATAGTAGGTATCCAATGAGTGGCTTGAGTAAAAATCCCAAAGTGCTCCATAACCTTGCGAAGTATGGTTGTTAATGATGCCATAAAGTGCGGTCTTTAAGGCATAACCCGTTTGTGTAGTAATTGAATCATAGTAAGTACCCGCATTTCCGCCGCCACCAGGAGGAGGAGGTGGTGGTGGAGTTCCGCCTGTTCCTATGGTAAATGTTTTGCTTTCGGTTGATCCGAATGAACCCCCAGAAGCAACAGAATTTCCACCAACTGAAACGTCGTAAGAGCCACTACCGTAACCACAACAGATCCCGTCGCCATAGCTATCATCAATAGTAAAGGTATAATCACCATCGGCTAAACAAAAGACTTCAGAATAGGTGGTATTGTTGGTTAAGTTATTGCCACTAGCAACATTTGCTTGAGCACTGTCAGTAACTCGCCAGCTTGTTTCGCTTGCATAGTTATCGGTAATTAAAGTGAGGGTTGATTCGGTATTTTGACAACCTGTTGGAGGAGGTGTTCCTCCACCGCCGCCAGAAGTGGTAGTAGGCTGATAATCATCGATGTAAACAATTTCCGAGCCATCAAAACCAGAAACATCATAAAAACGTAAACCGATTGGAATGCTTCCTGTTGTTCCAGCTGTGTAGCTGTAGGAGATTTGTTGCCATTGGTTAATTAAATTGGGGTTCGAATAATTTCGATAGCCATTGATATAAAGACGGGCTTTGATGCCACCTTCAGTGTGGTAAACCCAAGTTGAAAAATTATAGGTTTGACCACTTACAACGCTGACATCCTGACGAAAATCCGTTGATCCTTGAGTGCCGGTGTTAACGGTAATGGCCGCTGAGCTGGTGCTGGTTTTTACTATACTGGTAGTTTGATTGACGTTGATACCAGAATCAATCGTTGTCCAACTATCGGGACTACCAGCCGTCCATGATTCGAAATCGCCGTTTGCGATGTCGGCAAAAGTATTAAAGCTTGCCGCTATACCGAGTAGGATCGCTGCAATGTTGTTTTTATAATTCATATAGATATCCTCAGTTAAAAGTCTTACGCACTATACATTGAAGGCGTTATAATTAATATGCTTAGCCACCAAAATGGTAATTTTCACAAAGACGCTAAGCCAGTTTGAACAAAGATACTAGACGTTTATGTCTCATTTATTAAATGAGCATAAAAAAATAATCGATTATTTGATGATGAACGCTATAATTGGTTTGGTGAGAATGACTGATTATTTTAGCGAAGGATTTTCTTAGATGTCTGATCAACAAACTTACAATCTTGTTTATGCTGGAGCTATTCAAACTGGCTTTGATCAGGAGCAAGTTAAAGCGAGCTTTATCAACCAATTAAAGATCCCTGAAGACAAAGTGGATCAGTTATTTAGCGGTAAACTACTGACCCTTAAAAAGTCTTTAAATCGGGAAAAAGCTAAAGTATGGCAGGAAAAGTTGCTTGCTATTGGGGCGGAAACTGGGGTGGTTCCTTGTGTCGATCCTCAAATAGCTTCAGCGAGTTTTAGCCGCAGCGATCAAAATCAGTCTTTAGAACAACTTTCCATGCCAGTAAAGAAAAAAAATTCGTTAGAGCCAACAGTGGTAGCTAATCCAGAGGCTCAATCAGAGTATGAAGAGGATATGCACGCACGGATCTTAAAAGCAAAAGCTATAATCGCGACTCAACAAATGGCAATGCAATTAGATAAAAAGAAAGAGTCCAATCCAATGAAACGGCTTTTTTTATTCTCTGGCGTTCTATGCGTACTAATTTTTATGCTGTACTACTATGTAGGCTCAATGCTCTAATTTTTAGTGACACCCAGTTAGCCAAATCCAATTGGTTCAACAACTCTATATTTAATCCAGACAATTGGCTTTTACTGTCTATACTTAATCTTTAAATAACTTTGTTTGATTAACTGAAGATTAGTAGAGACAGCTAAATGGAATTCAATGACTACCTAAAGATCCTCACCGAAAAAGATGGCTCCGATCTTTTTTTATCCACAGGAGCACCAGCCAGTGCAAAATTTCATGGTAAATTAACGGCGATCGATGTCCATGTTATGAAACCTGGAGAAGTAGAAGCGATCGCGAATCAAATTATGGATGATGAGCAAAGAGCAGAATTCGCCCATAAGCCAGAAATGAACCTAGCGATCTCTTTGAGTAACGTAGGGCGATTTCGAGTTAATATTTTTAAGCAGCGTAATCAGGTAGCGATGGTCATTCGCGCGATTACGGTTGATATTCCTAATTGGCGCTCGCTGAATCTTCCAGATATTCTGCCTAAATTGGTTATGCAAAAGCGTGGTCTTATCTTATTTGTAGGTGGAACCGGTTCTGGTAAATCGACTTCACTTGCATCGCTGATTGACTACAGAAATTCAAACTCTGCAGGGCATATCATCACCATTGAAGATCCGGTCGAATTTGTACATAAGCACAAAAAATCCATTGTCAACCAAAGAGAGGTGGGTGTTGACACTGATACTTACGAAGATGCGTTAAAAAACACCTTAAGACAAGCACCAGATGTTATATTAATCGGTGAAATACGCGATCACGAAACGATGGAACATGCATTAGCTTTCGCGGAGACTGGTCACTTATGTATTTCAACGCTACATGCGAATAACGCCAATCAAGCGCTCGATCGAGTGATCAATTTTTTCCCGGAAGAAAGACACAAACAGCTTTTCCTTGATCTTTCACTTAACCTTCAAGCATTTATATCTCAGAGACTTATTCCGACTGTTGATGGGAAACGGTGCGCGGCGATCGAGATCCTTTTGGGTACACCAAGGGTTTGTGATTTGATCAAGAAAGGAGCGATTGATGAAATAAAAGAAGTGATGCTAAAGTCGGAAACTCAGGGTATGAAAACCTTCGATACAGCACTTTTAAATTTATATAACGAAGGCAAAATCACTTACGATGAAGCATTAAAAAATGCCGATTCAAAAAATAATCTGGCGTTGAGAATTAAGCTTTCTGGTGAGTCAGTTGCAAAAGAAAAACCTGCGACTAAACCTCAAGCTAGCGCGCCGACTAATGAAAATGCGAATTCAAGATCTAGCAGTCCGGCAAGCAACGGGCATCAACAAAAAACGCCTGCTCCTGTTTTATTAGAAGAGTCGCCGACAGAAAAAACTCAATCCTCATCGACTGGTGGATTGAGCCTCCAGCCGATGGAAGCGCCTAAGCCTCTTGAACCAGAGGCGTAAAAAGATTAGTGTTTCTTGTCTCGACTTCCGTTTGAGCGATTGCTCTTATTAGAGCTCGATGAACGGTGACTTGAAGAACTTCTAGACGAACTACCTTTTGGTGAGCTGCTTCGAGATGAGTTGCTATTTGAAGGTCGATACTCGGAAGAACTTGACGATGATCGTGAGTTGCTTTCTTTTCTTGTAGCTGAGGGTTGTTTAGGTGGAGGTGCGGTTCGCTCTTTATTTCCGTTCGAACGACCACTCGATTCATTTTTCACTGGTGGTGTTGTGCGAGTGGAAGACTTAGGGTTCTTAGTACGGTTGGAGGAACTACCCTCTGATCGATTGGTTCTAGGTGTTTTATTTCCTTTTACGTCACGATTGCTAGAATTACGATTACTATTGTTCCGATTGATAGTACTTTGATTGCTAGCATTTCGATTAGTCGGGCGTGCATTTCTTTCTTTGACACTGATCCTACCGTCTTTTAACTCCTCACGAATTCTATCAGGCGTGGCGATACGTGTATCGCGCTTTTTACCCGTTCGACCTTCTTTTGTCCTCGAAGTTGTAACTCGATTATCGTTGATTCTGTTTGAGTTGCGAACAGAAGTTTTGTCTTTACTACGATGTGTCCGGATCTCTGTCTGGCTGAGTCGATCACTCTGATAGCGATTTCTCACTGTTACACTTCGATAAGATACGCCACGTCGGTGAGTCGGATTATGCGCCCAGCGTCTAGCATGTTCATGGTTCCTTATCTGATGCCGATCATAATAATGACGAGGTCTGTAATGGTCATGATGTATTCTAACTAGGTGGCGGTTATGCCAGTGAAACGAGCTAAAAAAGAAACCAAATGAAACGCGTATACGGGGTCCCCAATAAAAAGGTGTATGGTGATCATAATAATTGCTTGCATAATGTGGCGTATGCCAATAAACCGGAGGATAGTGGGACCAATGCCACGAACCATAAATAACACGCGTATCATAATAAGGAACGTAAACCACTTCTCGTTCAATAGGTTCTATGACAATGGAACTGTCATCTTCATGAGTGACATTTACTTTATCCATCTTCTCAAGATTACCTGCTTTATAGGCGCGCTGGCGAAGAGATTGCACACTGGCTAGTAATTTTTCTTCGTCCTGAAGAAAAGCGTCACCTAATTTTTGGGTCCATTCTAGGTTTTCGCTTAACCGTTTTAATACTTGAGGAAATGCTACTAGGGCTTTGACGCTCGGATCCCAATCCTTGTCGTTAACGGCTTCTACAGCTTCGGAACCTTCATAGTCTGGATTATTGGTAGTCCATCGCTCGGCTTGTATCACTTCAAGGGGGTAAGTTGCAGCGATAAGAATGTGAGATAAAACCGTATCAGGATAGAGTGCTATGGGAGCGAGGATTTGTTCTAATTCTGCTTCGCTAAATGGTTCAACTTCATCAGCGACATCTTCAGCTTGTAATGCCATTGATGAAAAGAACAATAACATTGTTAATGTTATTTGTTTGAATATTCTCATGATAATCACCTTTTTTGCGCCTTCTAAGGCATATTTGCCAGTTTATGCCTTATTGTCGCTCTTGTCAGCTTAACTATAGCTGAACAAACAAGCAGTTAAGCGATCCAATATAGATCAGATTTTGCTATACCAAATAAACGATCACCAGTCAGCTAATGGGCTTACATCTGCATCGTAGTCAACGTTGTCAAAGGCAAAACCAAAGAGTTTTAGGAAATCTTGATTATATCCCTGATAATCCCCTAGCTCAGGGAAGTTCTCGGTTGTGACATCGGGCCAAATCGCTTTGATTTTGCCTTGAATATGATCATTGGTTTCGACACCATCCATACGCAATCGATGTTCTTCATCCACTGGCGGGTTTTCAGCCAACAACAGCTTATTAAATAAACCATAAATCTGTTCGATAACGCCTTCATGACAATCTTCGTCTTTCATTACCTGATACATCAGTGAAATATACAGTGGCATTACCGGTATAGCGGAGCTTGATTGAGTTACTACCGCTTTTAAGGAAGTGACGTAAGCTTTTAGACCGATTGATGAATAGTTTCTATTAAGCGCTGCAGACGCTCTATCGAGATCTTCTTTAGCCTTACCGATGGTAGCTTGACCATAAATGGGTTGGGTCAGCTCTTTACCGATATAGGTGTAAGATGTCGTGGTGGCGTTCTCGGCTAACACGTCAGCGTCGCTTAAAGCTTTGATCCAAAGCTCCCAATCTTCACCACCCATGACCTTTACGGTATTACTTATTTCTTCTTGATTTGCTGGCTCAAGTGATATTTCATGAACCACTTTTTTGTTGGTATCAAAGGTCTTAGAAGTAACAGATTTGTTAACAGGTTTTAGGGTTGATGAATAAAGAATACCGGTATCCGGGTCGGTGCGTCGTGGTGACGCAAGGCTATAAATCACCAAATCCACTTTTCCTAAATCCTGTTTAATGGTTTCGATCATCTCTGCTTTCATCTTATGAGAAAAAGCATCGCCATTAATCGTTTTTGCATATAGACCAGCGTCTTTCGCTTGTTGATGAAATGCGGCGGTGTTATACCAACCCGCTGTGCCGGTTCTTTTTTCTGAAGGCGGCTTTTCAAAACAAATCCCAAGAGTCTTAGAGCCTGAGCCAAAAGCTGCAGTGATACGAGATGCTAAGCCGTAGCCAGTTGAGCAACCAATCACAAGGACATTTTTTGGTTTAGCTGATAACTCACCTTGGTTTTTGACGTAGTCAATTTGCTCTTTTACGCTGGCGGCACAGCCGACAGGGTGCGCGTTGGTACAGATAAAGCCTCTAACTTTTGGTTTAATAACCATGATTTGTTCTTCCTAGATTGACTTTTTGAATGGAATAAGCTGAATTTTACCTTGCATCGTACTGATTATAAAGCGGTTTTACAGAGATAGGGCAGGTCGATTCGGAAAACAGTCTTAGTAAGAATGATAAAATTAATGGTAATATTTACCCAAGTTTCCTACAGAAGTTCCATAAACAAATGTCGAATCACTCCAAATTTCTCTTTTCGGTTAAGTACTTGCCAAAAATGCAATCGTTAATTGCTCAGCGATTGGCGTTTGTGGCAGTCGGTGCTCTGTATCCGTTGGGATTTTCACCTTTTGATTTTTGGCCGGTGGCTTTTATTTCGATCACGTTATTAATTAATGAAATTATTGTTAACTGTAGAGAGCAGTCAGGAGCACCAGCCAATGAAATCTCGAAACAGGAGCGAGCCAGTTTGTCTTTATTTTCAATGGGATTGTATTGGGGATTGGGGGCATTTGGGATCGGCGTCAGTTGGGTTTATGTCAGTATTCATGAATTTGGTCATGCACCAGTCATTGGTGCGGTTGCCATTAGTTTTCTGTTTGTACTCACGCTTTCACTAATGAAAGCTGGTGGCATCTACCTGATTGGTAAAATGTCCAAGTGGTTTGGGTCGGATATGCTGCTATTAATAATCCCCTTTGCGTGGGTGATATCTGAATTTGTACAAGCGACTTTATTTAGCGGTTTTCCATGGTTGTTTGTTGGTTATTCTCAAATTGATGGTCCACTTTGGATGTTATCTACTTGGTTAGGTGTGTACGGCGTTAGTTGGTTTGTAATAGCAATTAGTAGTTGTTTGGTTATTTTGTGGCATTTTTATTTGAGCACCAAGGATGTATCTATAAAGAGAACTATTCTTAGTCGTTATGCTCTGGTTTTACTGGTTTTAGTCAGTGTGCCAATTCTTTCGTTTTTGGCACCTCAAGCTATTATTCAGCAGGATAAAAAATCAATCAGTGTTGCCTTAGTACAACCAAATATCGCTCAGGAAAAGAAATGGGATAGACGATACTTCTCACAGATCATCGATGTACTTTATCAACAGAGTCGAGAGCATTGGGATGTTGATTTACTCGTTTGGCCCGAAGGTGCAATACCTGCTTACCAGCATCAAGTTAAAGATATTATTGCCGATTTAGAACAACGTGCCGAGTCATCGAATACAGACTTATTATTGGGTTTGCCCATTTACTATCCGGAAAATGAAACAAGCTATTCGTCATTTATTTCCGTTGGAAAACATCCACAAACTTATCATAAACAAGTATTAGTTCCTTTTGGTGAATATGTTCCTTTAGGAGATTTGTTAAGAGGTTTGATTGAGTTTTTTGATTTGCCTATGTCAAGTTTTTCACCGGCAACCAGTTTACAACAGGCGATGGAGTTTAAAGATTACCAAGTGATCACTGCGATCTGTTATGAGATCACTTACCCTGACATCGTACATGATTTAATCGCCAAAGCTGATGCCAATTCGGACAAGGCAAAACTGTTGGTTACCGTGAGTAATGATGCCTGGTTTGGAAGTTCTTTTGGTCCTCACCAACATATGCAGATTGCTAGAATGAGAGCACTAGAGTCGGGAATTCCGCTAATTCGTTCAACTAATAATGGAATTACGGCTATTGTTGATGCTCGCGGCACTTTGATTAAAAAATTAGATCAACATACTCAAGGCACGCTTAGTTACCAAGTTCCCCTGAGCAGTTATCAAACTCTTTATAGACGCTTTGGTTTACTCGGTATTTATGGTTTATTAGCGATAAGTTTAGTGGTTTTTGCAATTCGGTGGTTTACTCAAAATAAAGAATTGAAAGATGAAAGTTAATGATTCAGAGCGTCTTCAATATGAAATAATGACAGCCGGAGATTCAGACCTCTTATTCGAGCTGGATCAAGATCCTGAAGTAATGCGCTATGTGGGAGGTGGACAGATCAATAGTCGTCAAGACATTGATAAAGTCATGATCCCGCGAATGCAAAGTTATACTAATCGGGAAAAAGGTTGGGGCGTGTGGAAAGTATCGTCGAAAATTGATGGTTGTTATCTTGGTTGGATCATCATTCGCCCTGCGGATTTTTTTAGCGACTCGCCTCAGTTTGATAATATCGAAATAGGTTGGCGATTTTTTCGAAAGTTTTGGGGAAATGGTTATGCTACGGAAGCAGCTCAACAATTTAAACAAGCATTTATGACTTGTGATGAAGTTATAAAATTAACCGCAATTGCTATAGAAGAGAATGTCGCTTCTGTAAACATTATGAAGAAATTAGGCATGAAATTTATCAAAAAAGATATTCATAAAGATCCACTTGGCGATAATGAAGTTGTTTTTTATGAAATGGATATTTGAGAACTGAAAATTCCTCATGGTTCAACAATATTAAAAACAAAGGGAATTCCCGGCCAGACTTGTAAATGTATATCCACGCGCCAATATTCTAGAAGTTCGGTGAAACTACTGACTTTAGTGAGATCGGAGTTGGAATCTAAGTTAATTGTCACTCGCTTATTTTTACCTGCAGCTAATTCGAAACCATTCAAATCGATGATGGCAATAGTTGCTTGTTTTTGTTCGACGAATATTTGACTATCTTCGATGATTATGTCGAACTCGGTTGGATTGTTAATCACTATATCGAAAGAAATATTGCTCAATGCCTTGCCATTCGTTAACTGGGAAAATGAGGGTAATTTAAAATCAACTGATGACCAGTCAATATCATATTCAGCTTTTAGTAGTTGGCTTTTATGATGTAAGCTAATAATTAATTGAGTATGTAAAGTTAAGAAGAAAATTAAAACACTTAACATGATGGAATAACCCCAGATTACGGTTTTTCTTTTGGGAGTTAATGTTTGTTGAATAACAGGAAATAAGCGAGTGGCGATTAAGGTTCCTGCGGGGATCGCTAAGGTTAAAAAAATCATATTGGCTAAAAACAAGATGCTGGTAATTTCGATCAATGTTAACTCTTCGTAACTAAACACTAATTGACTCAATAAAATAACAGGAAGACTAAATAATAAGCCAAACATGATGGGTAGTAGAGGTCTTTTAAAAAGAACTTTTAGAATAATGGAATATTGGGTGCGGTGCCTTTGTAATGTTGGTGAGATCAAATCGAGACCAAAGGTGAAAAATAGAAATAAATAACTTAAGCTGATTGAGAGCCAACTCGTCCATTGGTAAGGATAATATCCTATCCAGAGTATTAGTGATTGCGCAGTTAAGTAAATCAGAAATAATTTACTTTCTTCCCATGCTTGATAAATGAGCGAAAATTCTTCAGCTTTTCCATTTTCATACTTGGCATCTTTTTCGAACTCTGCAGAGTACTTTTCTTTGATTGGAAATAGAAATATTGATGCCATAACTAAAGAGCCAGAAAGGATCATATTGCCAACGACGGTTTTGGTTTGTGACTCAAATAGAAATTCGGCTAAGGTTTCAGAAATTTCATGCCATGATTGTGGGAAAAAGTAATCGAGCAAGATGATTTTTATCGACTCTTGATTCGATAACATAAACCAAATAAATAGACTAAAAACAATAATACCTGTGGTGCTATAGATCCCCATCCATCTTAACGAAGCGCGTCTAATTTTTATGATCGATAACGGCGCATCAATTAGTGATGTCTTTAATTGTTGGAAAATGCCCATCAATATTCACAGTCCTAGTTAGATCGTTAAAAAAATGATATTTTATCTGTTTACCTACAATAGGTCGATAATTTGTTCAAATTGGTTTGTATTGTGGAAAAATACCTCAACTTTCTTTGTTTTTTGCTTACACGAGTACAGGCGGAGCCTGTCTTGTAGTATCATGAATATTTTTGAGATAGAGTTTTAGGATGAGTATTACTGCGGATCATGTTCTCATCGTTGAGGACGATAAACGACTTAATCAAATGGTTGCTGATATGTTGCGTAGCGAAAATTATCAGACGAGTTCTCTTTATGATGGAACCTCAGCAATTGCATTTATAAATTCTAAACAGCCAGATATTGTACTTTTAGATATGATGTTGCCAAATAGTGATGGTTTGCAAGTTTTGCGAAATATCAACAAAAGGTTTACTGGTATTATATTAATGATAACTGCGAGAACAGAAGAGCTCCTGGAAGTCTCCGCGTTAAATCTCGGCGTACATGATTTTCTTACTAAACCTGTGCGTCCACATATTTTATTAGCCAAACTAAAAGCGCTATCTCGACTTAATAAAAAAAATCCGACTAGTATGGACGATGTATTAGAGGTTCAAAATTTGCTAATTAATAAGAATACTAGAGAATTCTATTTAGATGATGAATTGGTAGGTTTAACTACGGCCGAATACGAAATTCTTCTTCTTTTTATGCGTAGCCCAGCAGTTATTTTGAGTCGAGAAATGATCATCAGTGAAATTAGAAAAATTGAATATGATGGTTTAGATCGTTCTATAGATATGCGGATTAGCTCGTTGAGAAAAAAACTCGATGATACGATAGCGCCATATAAGTATATTAAGACCGTTCGTGGTAAGGGTTATATCTTACCTAATTAGGTTCGTTTATGTTTTTACGATTGTTTGTCGGTTTTTTCGTTGTGATAGTCTTAGCTATTATATTAGCGGTGATACTCCTAGACGATCTTTACGTTAAGGGTGTTATCAAGGATGAGCTAGCTAGTACTCGTGGGGTAAATCAAATTGTAATAAATGATTTATTTCAACATCACGAGGTTGACGCACGACTCACGTATTGGGAAGAAAGGTTTAATTACTATTTTACGGTTCACAAAATTGATGAGATTGTATTACCGCAGAAAAAATATGAGCAATTGTTAACTAGTAAAGTAACCGCTGAAGTCGAGAGTGGTTGGGCGGTCGACGATGTCAAACTCTATTATTATGATGAAGATTGCGGATGTGTTTTGACTATGGAAAAAAAACATGGTTCTGTTGGAACTTTCCAAGCCTATTTAGGAATTTCTTTATTGATCATCTCGTTAGCTATTGTTGCCTTTGTTTTCTATTACGTTAGCAAGCACAAAAAACAGGTATCTAAACTGACAGCTATTTATCAAGCCTACGGAACCGGTGATTTCTTTGTTCGAGCTGATCCTGATGCTCCGTTACCTTATAAAACACTTGCGACAACATTTAATCAAATGGCTGAGCAAATTGAAGCACTACTACAAGAACAGAATACTATGGTTTACGGGGTTTCTCATGACTTACGAACACCTATAGCAAGACTTCGTTTCGGGTTAGATCTGACTCGTTCTTGCCACACTGTCGAAGCTTATCAAGAACAGATCCAAGAGATGGATTTAGATTTAGATGAACTCGATCAATTAGTTTCAGAATGGTTATTTTACGCTGACCTAAGTAGTAGAAATCTGTCAATAAGATATCAACCTGTAGATTTGTCAGCGGTAATTAAAAGAACGCTAGACAAACTCATGCCACTTTACCCTGATATTCAATTAAAAATGAATTTAGAGTCAGAACTTATTCTAGGCGACCCTGGCTTATTGGCTAGAGTTGTAGAAAATTTATCTATTAACGGACTTAAGTTTGCTCGCTCCACAGTGCAGGTGAATTTGGTAGTGATAGGAGCTGATATCTGCTTACAAGTTGAAGATGATGGTTCCGGCATCCCAGAGGAATTACATACTAAAGCGATGCAACCTTTTGTTCAATTAGATAACAGTAGAAATAGTAGCGGCGTTGGTCTAGGGCTAGCGATTGTAAGAACTATTCTAGACAAGCACTCTATTCAGTTTACTATCGATAAAAGCAAATTGGGCGGTGCTATTTTTAACATTCCATTTAAAAAATATAAAAGATCCCAACCGCTGAATTCAAAGTAGACTTGCTGTCGAGATGAGGACAGTTTTGGATAACGTCTCTAAACCTTAACCAATCAACTGAGCTTATAGTCAGTTTTTACGTTGGTATGCCTAAAGATTAAGATTGAGCTGATGATCTAAATTTTCATCATGAAATGTAAAAATAGAAGTAAAGAGAAATAACTGCGTTTCCGTAAGGGTGTGTAAGCGAGTCTTACATAGAGTTACAGTGCAAGAAAGCTATAAAGGATATGATGTGTTTTTCGCACGCAGGAGTAGTTATGACACAAAGAGTGAGAGGTTTTGACATTGCTCGAGCGCTTGCAATTTTTGGTATGGTTATAGTCAATTTTAGAATTGCAATGGAGGCTAATCAAGGAAATGAAATTTTGTTGTGGTTCGTGAGTCTTTTTGAAGGTAGAGCTTCTGCACTATTCGTGATAGTAGCTGGTGTAAGCATTACTTTTTTGACTAAGAAACAGCGCTGCTCGACAAACGATTATTCAGCATTACAAATCAGGTTAGATCTATGTAAGAGGGGAGCTTTGCTGATAGTTGTTGGACTTGCATATACACTTGTTTGGGAAGCAGACATTTTGCATTTTTACGGAGCGTATTTTTTTATTGCTGCGGTTATTTTTACTACAACTAACCGAAAATTAATATTAATCTCAAGCGCCATTGTTTTTGTTTTCCCAATGTTATTAGTTTTTTTTGACTATGAACAAGGTTGGGATTGGAGTACTTATAGTTATAAAGACTTTTGGTCCTTTCATGCAATGTTCAGACGTGTTTTTTTTAATGGTTTTCATCCAGTATTTCCTTGGAGTGCTTTTCTAATCTTTGGTATGTGGTTGGGGCGTCAAGATTTATCATCTAATAGAGTTAAAAGAAAGTTAATGTTCTATTCAGTAGTGACTTGGTTTTTAACAGAACTTATTTTTGGTTTTTTGGTTGAAGCACTCAAGAATGAGGTGTCAGTTGGTTTATCGCATGAGGATATCGAATCAATATTCGGAACGACAATGATGCTACCAATGCCGCAGTATGTGCTAGCTGCTGGAAGTTGTGCGGTATTTGTCATTGTTAATTGCTTATACCTTGCAGAGAAATTTTGTCAAAGTAAGCTGCTGCTATATTTATATCAAACCGGAAAATTGTCCTTAACTTTATACGTAGCGCATATTGTTTTTGGTCTGGGCATCTTGGATTTATTCGGTTATTTAGGAGACCAGCCTATCCACTTCTCATTTTTTAGTGCGATATTCTTCTGTATTGTTGCAATAGTGTTCAGTGTGGTTTGGTTGAAATACTTCGAGTTGGGACCTTTGGAGTGGGTTTATAAACGGCTCTTATTTTCTAAAATATTTAATTAGATATTCCGCTTAATATCAACTCGTCAACACTTCTTCCAAAATATCATTAATTAAGCGTTGAAATTGCTGAAACTCTTTTTCACTTGGCATAGGTTGTCGATTTTGCATGCCGATAAAACTGTAAAGGAGAATCTCTGCGGCTTTGGTTGCTTTTGTTTGACTAAACTTTTGTTTGAATAAATCAGTTAAGTAAGCTAAACGGATTTGATCGGTTTTAATTTGGTACTCTTTTGCAAAATCATCATATAGTGCCCATGCCCGAATAGCGACTTCTATCTTGTGTGGTAACCCCCATGCTAAATCATTTAATCCTTTTAGTTTTTCCATAGTGGATTTACTCTTGAACTCATGGATACGCAGGGTATTAATTTGTAACCAATTTTCTAATAAGGCTTCATGAAACCCTCGCCGACTACCAAAGTGATGATAAAAAGAGCCTCGACTCACACCTAATTTTGTCGCTAATTTTTCGGCTGATATGGCTTCAACGCCAGATTCGATTAAGCCTTGGTAAGCAATATCGTACCAATCTTGTTTCGTTTTTCTCGCCATTGATTAAAGCCATTAAATCTACAGGGTTGTATTGTACGATAGCTTGCGCTAGAATGCGACAATACATAACTGTATGGTTTTGCTTGGGTTTTTACCTTTGGTAGTATGTGGAGTATATAATGAATACCGATACAAACACTTTATTTGAAGATTTAGTCAAACAGTTCGGTTCGATCCCTGGTGTTGAAATACCTCCCCAAATTTTTATAGAAATGGATGCTGAAGTTGTACAATATATCGAGAAACAGTCAGTTACGATCAAATTTCCAAATAAATCTAAGTACAGAAATCCGATGGGGCATATGCAGGGTGGGGTGATTGTTGCTGCTATCGATAATACCTTTGGTCCGTTAAGTTTTCTAGTAGCTCCACCGAGTGCAACTACCCAAATTAACACTCAATATATTCGTCCTGTATTACCTGAAGACAACTTTATAGAAGTTAAGGCATCTCTTATTGAGCGAACTAAAACTCAAATTTTAATGCGTGCAGAAGTAAGAAACCAGAAACAGAAATTGGTGGCTATAAGTCAAGCAACTCACCAAATTATTGGTTCTTACTAAAAAATATTTATTAGGAGGTGATTACAATGCAAGCAAGGATATTTCGAAAGCTTCTAAATGGTTGAATTATTATTGTTGGCATAATACCACTATTGTTATTTTAGTGATTGGTGTATTTCTGATTTAATTTTTATTCGAATGAGTACTCTTGCTCAATTTTTGCCTGCTTTTTTAGCGTTCAACATCGCCTAGTTGTTCTAACAATATTGGTCAAATAAATGGATGCTCCAAACAGTTAACCCAACTTTTTAATAACGAGTTTAACTCATTGAGATCTGTCTCTTTAGGGCAGGCTAATTGCGATTACCAAATTTGCCCACGCGTTTAAATCGAAACTGACATCTGATTGGACGTGCGGCACACCTAAGCCGCCGCTAATATTTACTCTATCAGGTCTCTATAAACCATGGGTTGCCTTTCAGAACGTTACCGAGCAAAAGTAGCTAACCTGCTTAACCTCTCTAGCGATGATGCTAGCGAGTCAAACTAAGTTTGAAAGCATCCAGCGCTATTTGCCTTGACTCTTTAAGATCGACAATCGGTAGCGGGTAGTTTAGATCTAACTCGATCCCTGCCTTTTTTAAAACCTCCTTTGGAGCTTGCCAGGGTTTGAATAGATATTGATTGGGTAAGTGTTTTAGTTCGGGCAGAAATCGTCTGGTATATTGGCCCGTAGCATCAAACTTTTCGCCCTGAATCGTCGGATTAAATACCCTGAAATAGGGAGCGGCATCAGTACCGCACCCAGCAACCCATTGCCAACTTGCACTGTTGCTGGCCAAATCAGCGTCAACTAAACAATCCCAAAACCACGCAGCGCCATGACGCCAATCTTGAAGCAAATTTTTTACTAAAAAAGAAGCCGCAATCATTCGAACGCGGTTGTGCATAAAACCAGTTTGCCATAGCTCACGCATACCAGCATCAACAAACGGGTGACCGGTAAGACCATGCTGCCACCTCTTAAGCCATTGTGAATTAGGTTGCCAAGGGAAATGGTCAAATGACTTATTTAGATTTTTACTCGGTAGTTTTGGCCAGTGGAACAGTAAATAATAAGAAAATTCTCGCCAGACTAATTCTCGCTTAAAATGCTCCAGATTTCCATCGCCACTCACCATGCTGGTTTGCGACAAAACTTGGATCGGCGATATTTCACCAAAGTGCAAATGAGGTGACAAGCGAGAAACGTGATGATTCGCGGGATAATCCCGACCAGTTTTGTAACCTTGAAGCCCATTGGTTAGAAACTTTTGAGTAGCTGTATGAGCTCCTTGTTCACCGGGCTGCCAACAAGGCGTTAATGAATCACACCAGGGTATGTCCGGCATTAGTTGCAGCTCTCTAAGATGTAGTGAGTTGTCCTTACTTGTCGGAGCTACATATGATGGTGACGGTGGAACGATAGGATCAGCCGGATGGATCATCGAGCAAATTTTGCGATAATAGGGTGTAAATATTTTATAGGGAGTACCGTCTTTTTTAGTCACGCTCCAGGGTTCAAAAAGAAGTGCACCATCGAAACTGGTTGCCGTTACACCCATCGTCAGTAATTGACTTTTTATTTCTTTATCACGCGCTATTCTCCACGGTTCGTAGCAACGATTCCAATAGACGTCTGTAATGTTAAAACGACTGCACAGTTCTTTTACAATGGTTTTAGCGTCGCCTTTGTAGAATCTAAGTGTTCCGCACAGTGATTCATTTAATTTGGATAACGACTGATGCAACCACCAACGGCTTGCCGATCCAAGTTTAAAATCTTTAGCATTTTGATCATCAAGAATATAAATTGGTAATACCTTCCCGCTTTTTACAGCTTCATTTAATGCGGGATTGTCAGCCAATCTAAGATCTTGTCGAAACCAATGAATGTTCAATTGTTTAGTCATTACTTTGTTCTTTATAAGTGATTGGCAAGACCAAGCGAATCCGGGTAAGGAGCGAGATAGCGCTGATTGCGAATATAATCTGAACCATGTTGATCCAGATAATGTTTTAGTAGTGTCAGCGGAGTAATTAATGGTAATTGACCCTGACGATATCTGTCGATCACATCGGTAATGTTTTGTCTGGCTCTTGAAGGAACGGAATTTTTTAGATAGCCCAATATATGCAATAAAGTATTAGTATGATTTTTCTTATTGGCCGGTTTTGAAAGAGCCGTCATAAATGATTGAAAATATAGGTTGATTAAGCTGTCATTGGCGTTTTTCTGAGCCTGTCCCAGCATACGACCAAGCTTTTTATAAGTAAGCTGATGATGAGCCATTAAAATGTATTTATAGTTACTATGGAATTCAACCAGATTACGCATCGCTGGAGTCGCTAATACTTTGCAACGGAAATTGTGATAGGCGTACACCCTCAATACAAAATTTTCAAATAGTTTCGAATCATGCAATCGACCTTCTTCTTCAACTGGCATTAGCGGATACTTTTTCTTCAGAGCGCTGGCAAATAAACCTTGTGCGCGTTTCTGGTGCGGATGACCGTTAGCTTGGTACACTTTGACTCTTTCCAAACCACAGCTAGGAGAATTTCTCATTAGAATATAACCGTCAAGATCCTTGAATTCAGCTAGCTTGTCTTTAAATCCGAGTGTGAGTTGCTCTGTTAAATCGAGACTATCGTCATTACTGTAAGTGAGTGTCGGACTTTCAGGGTCGCCACTGAGGTGCATTGTTGGTCGTGGTGTACCAAAGCCAGCTGCCATTTCGGGGCAAAAAGTTTTGAAAGTAAAATGTTTATTTAATAAATTAAGACACAATTTTGACTGACTATGCCCGCCATTATAACGAACTTCCTGCCCAGCTAAACAGGCACTTAAACCGACTTGAATACTTGATTGAGGTTGATGTTTACTCAAAGCCTTAGGGCTGTGTTGCGTCTTGTTGGTAAAGATAATTGACCCGCTATCCATGAATTGCTCCTGAAAATAGTTATACTAAAACATAAAATGTATAATATATTATTGTACATTTTTTTATTTTGTACAATAATATATTCAAATAAATTTATCTGAGGTGTTTTATGCATGCGTAATCAAGACCCACAAGACGACTTGAACAGGTTTCCTATACGGGAATTAAGTGTACGAACTAAAGTAAATACGGTCACTATAAGAGCGTGGGAACGCCGTTATGGTTTATTAACACCCCAGAGAACAAGTAAAGGGCATCGTTTATATTCTAGTGAAGATGTTGTAACCGTCGAAAAAATATTGTCTTTAGTTGCACGTGGTGTTCCTCTGGGCAAGGTCAAACCGCTTTTAAATGAGAATAATTTCAACGAACTGTCTGCAAACGATTCAGACAGCTGGGTTGGATCGGTTAAGCAACTAGTGGAAGCTATACAATCTTTCTCTTTCGGGCGAGTACAACACTTGATCAATGCGTTTTTCTTAAATTACCCAGCTAGGGTTTGTCGAGAAAAATTGATTGAACCGACTGTAGAGCGATTAATGCAGAGCAGTGACAACAAAGCGGCTTACCTTTTTGCAGAAAGCGAATTGATCCGTTATGCCCTGTTTCGACTCAATGCAAAGACTGGTAAGGACAAACAAGTTAAAAATGATCATCCGTCTTTGATATTAATTTGTGGTGTAAACAGTCCTATTTGGCGGTTGTCTCTTATGGCGATGGAATTATCGGATGCTCATTTTCAGGTGAGATTGATTTATGGATTGTTCAATGTAGCAACCTGGCTGGAAATGTCTGGCAAGCTACAAGAGTCGACCAGCATTTTCTATCGGGATGGCGTTTGGCGGAAAAAAGAAGGGGAAGTGGTGGCGGCGGCTTTGGCAACCGAGCATAATCTGATGTTGTGCGGTACAGCAGGTATACTGGCTGGACTAGTAGACGAGACCAAGGTCTTTCCTGATATCGATAATTGCATCGAGTTTTTGCTAAAAACATCAAAAAACAAATGATAAGCTGAGGAGCGGTGTAAAACGAAAATATCAGTCGGAGGGCATATCCCGCTGTTAAAAGAACGACGCCAGTGCCACTATTTAAATTACGGAACACGGTTATATAATTTAACGCGAAGGATCGCCACCTCTCATACGGAGACAAAAAGATGATACGTTATATATTCTTAAGTGCTGTACTGTTTCTTTCAGGCTGCACGGGTATTCCTGCCGGGATCGAACCTGTGAAAGAATTTGATATCAATCGCTATATTGGTAAGTGGTATGAAATTGCCAGGTTGGATCATTCCTTCGAGCGCGGTTTGGAAGAGGTTAGCGCTGAATATTCCAAACGCAGCGATGGAGGGCTAAAGGTAATTAATCGCGGATTTGATCGCCGTTCAAATCAGTGGGATGAAGCTGAAGGTAAAGCTTATTTTGTCGGCGATACAGACATTGCACATTTAAAAGTTTCTTTTTTTGGACCTTTCTATGGCTCCTACGTGGTGTTCGAATTGGATGACGATTATCAGTACGCCTTTGTCACAAGCACTGATAAATCGTATCTATGGCTCTTATCGAGAACTCCACATATTGACGATGAATTAAAGCAACACTTTTTAGATAAAATTACAGCTTTAGGCTTCGATCGCGATAAGCTTATTTTCCTTTAGTTTTGGTTCTCTCCGCAGTCTTTCGATGAAGTATTTGACCAACCACGTTATTTTCGGCTAAGTCTAACGCTCATAATAAAACTTAGCTTTCTTAGCCCATTTGCTATCTTTGTATTTCTTATGCAATCGTGTGAAAGCTTGTTTAGCCGATAGCATGGTTTCATTTAAGTCGCCCCACATACAGCTTCGAGATTGAATACTCACCTTCGATTAAACCAGCCATTTCATCATTTAGATAATCACCATTTGCAAATCGATCAGGGGTGATTAAATAGATGGTATCCGATGGATTAAACCCCTGACGTAAATGTGAGTTCGGTTTTCGTTTTTTAACTGGAAATTAATTGTTTGATAAACTCGATTATTGTGAAGTAGTTGAAGTTCAAACATCCCAGCTTTGGATTGCTCATTAATATAAAGATTAACAACAAGATAATTTCCCGCTTTTGTTCACTATCAGTTAGTTGTCCAGTTCGCTTGCGTCAACCACGGTAAAATCATTAACAAAAATACGGCTACACGGTTCGAATTAGGAAAAAGAAATTAATTTGCTGAATTGACGGTCAAGCTAGGTTTGTAACAAAACTGTCACTCGAATCTGAATTTACGAACAAAATATCACATGGCATTTTTTGCATTAAACTTTCAGAAGTACTGCCTACAAATCGATGTTTACTGGCACTACGCGCAATACTCCCAACAACTAACACATCACCGCCGTTTGAACCAATATAATTAGGTATCGTTCTTTCTGGGTTTCCGCCGATCAGGTCAACATTTATATCCAAATTTTTATTATTGTCGCTGAGTTGTTCTATCGCTTGAAGGTGCGCAGCATGTATCTCCGCCGAAAAGTCTTGTAGTAAAGAGGGGATATAACGGCTATGCACAATTTTAAAAGTACTATTAAATTGAGCTGCCAGCGTTCGCCCCTGAGATATGATTTTTACGTCAATCAATCCACTCTCATCCATATGGTGTACTGGATCGACGGCGCTCACGACCAGTGGCTTTTTTGGCCAACCTCTATTAGTGAGCATTAAAATAGGTTGATGTATCGACTTAATAATTGCCAGATGAACGGTGTGGCGATTGGTTAAGTTCGCCGTTGACAAAATCAGCACGGACTCTTCATGTTCGTTTAAAATGGGTATTAAGTAAGCGGCTATGTTTTTATTGCTATTCTCAACAATGTTTATGGGGACGTCGCCTGTTGAAAAGGAGTCTCGTATTTCCGATCGAATGTTAGACAATTTAGCAGAGTATATCTGACGAGCTACGCTAAATTCCTGGTTTTTATAAAAGTAAAATCTTTCGAAATATGGGTTGTATGCATTTATAACAAAAACTACCTCTTCAAAATTGGGCAGAAGTCGAAAAATTTTAGATTTTTGGGTAGCAACCAAACCATTTAACCCATCGACTACAACACATAATCTACGCAATTTATTTCCCGCCTTTTTTGAGACTATATTATGAATAGCTAGAACCAAAATGCCGTTTCTACAGCCCACAAGCTAATGCTAATACAAATTCAATTGGTTGTCGAAATCCCCCTCGCGTTCAATATTGATCAATTAGTCCAAATGTTTCCTCTAATTGATACCTGACAAGTTGAACTTATCAATCGATACCCAAGACTTGGGATCCATCCCATTCATCAGCGACTTCAACCTCTAGTTCGAGTTCTACGCTTTTCTTTCCACCTTCATTGAATGACGCCATCGACTTTCCTCGCGCCTTTATTTTCGCGTATTTTAGCCAAGTGTTGACCAATTCATCATCAGTATTTGAACCAGCCAGGATGAGTTTTTTTAGTATCAAATCTTCTTTAACAGGATTGATAACCTCATCGCGCAGTAGAGCTTCGATGAGAGAGCCGTTTTCCTCTAACAATTGGCTTTGTTTGATGGTGAAATCTCCAGATCTGGAAAATCCATAAGGGTAGTTGAACCGATCTTGGAAGCTCTTATTTCTCCAGTATTCTCGCGTCATCATTTAGTCAGCTCCTCTTAAATAATTCGACATATGCACAAACATTAAACTAAACAAAAATTTCTTTAAGAAACATTTCCATCTAGCCATTAAGCGAATAGTAGCCGTTTATTTCGAATATGAAATCAATATAAAATTATCGTTACGATAGCAATCATTAATATTCTATTTTGAGATGATTGGGCACTAAGTGTGCTAAATAGGTAAAATGTTTTGTAGTTAAGGTCAAAAACTTTTGTTGGTCGATTAAATCATTTGATGATAATTTTCCGTCTCGCAGAAAATCAAACTTTTCACGAGGTGAATTTTATGAAAAATTACTTGTTATCAATGACGGTACTATTGCTTTTATCCTTTTCATGTTTAGCGAACGAGCTGGCTATTGCACCCGATGATGTTATTTCAGATTATATCGAACTCTGTAACTCTTATGCCATTGAAGAAAATATTGAAGAAAACCAACTCAATGAATATCTGCTTAATTGCGTTAACGACGAGTTGACTGCCAATGGGTATGAAAAGATCGAAAAATTGGATAAAAACTGATTCAACGCGAAATTTCTCTGTGAAATAGTAATGATCAGAACTTAAGTGCTTTCAAGGAAGAAAGCGCGATTAACTCTAGATAAATTCAGAACTACACCGTAAAATCAGCTCACAGTTAGTTTTTGAGTGTTGTTGTGATTAACGTTGATATCAATTTACTACGTACTTTTCTTGAAATTGAGAAAACTCGTCATTTTGGCAAAGCCGCTGAAAATTTGTACCTTACCCAGGCAGCTATTAGTGCTCGAATCAAATTATTAGAAGACGTACTTGGAACGACGGTATTTGAGCGTTATCGCAATAATATACAACTCACCAAACAAGGGGCTAAATTAGTCCCTTTTGCTAACCAACTAGTTGAATTATGGATAAGGGCTAGTCAGGAAGTTAGAGTACCGCATAATCACAAAGATTTAACCATCGCAGCACCGGAATCGGTATGGGGTTCCAAGCTGAGCTCATTACCTCATCAACTCTTTAGAAGTAATAAAGATCTCAAGCTAACAGTTGAATCACTTACAAGTAACATTATCGCCCGTCGGTTGCTTGACCGGACAATCGATATCGGATTTGTTTACGACCAGCCAAAAATGGACGAACTGGTATTCAGTAAGATATTTGATATTTCATTGTCTCTGTATTCAAACAGCAAAGACATTAATTTAGAACATATAAATGACACCAATTTCGTTTCGATTGACCTGGGTGTCTCATTTAAAGCAATTCAGGCGAACCTATTGCCCAATGTGCCTAGTCCCATTTTTCAAGCCTCAAACTGGCAAATGGCTATAGATTACGTTTGTGAGTTTGGCGGTATTGCGTTACTGCCCTCATCCCTGGCAAAAACTAAGAAAAAATTATATGTAGTTTCGGATACACCGGTAATACAGCGAGAAATTTTTATTTGCTATGCTAAGGTGATCCTGCAAGATCCTCATAAATCCAAGTGTATTTCTGAACTACTTAGTCTGTGGGACAATAAGAAAAAATAACCACCGTTTTTTGAATTTAAAGTTCGCAGGAATTTGCATAAGTACACGTTTTTAGACAGTTACATATAGCCACATATCTCTCTACCGCGCTTCATTGGTATAATTACCCGCTTCCTGTCGTAAATTATACAAACTATTTCAAAACTGATCTTTTGTCAGTTCAGCTAGATTATTCTTCAATACTTCCATATTTGTCATAAAGTACTCCAAGAACACGCTTTCTCACGGCAATAAGCTGACGTTTTTTGTAAGCAATATGAGATGATTCCCCCATTTTGTTTTCTAAATAACTTTTACGATCCGTAATTTGAACCTCAAAAGGGAAAAAGAAGCGAAGCGGTTGGAAATTGTTTTGATTGATTTTTATTCTTTGTCGACAAGTGAACTGGATCGAACGATAGTTGCTATTTGAATGAATATTAGCCGCTGGGATCCCATCGCTTTTTGGAAATTCACTATCCTCAAATGAGTCTCTAATGTCATTAAGATCGCCCTCATCCCACCGTTTTTTAAGCCAACTCACATCACACAGAGAATTACGAGAACGCGATGGTTTTACATTGGCAAACATAATAATGTTTTTTTTGCGCAAATAGGTTAGTACGCGTAACGCATCAAAACGATATGAAGTTATAAATCTTACACCGATCCAATCAAAGATATCCGCTGATATATTTTCCGCTTTATGGAGTAATTTAATAGCGACTGATTGCCTAGTTTTAAGTGGTCGCGTTTGAAAATCACTTAGTTTTATATCACCAAGAAAAATACCCGTTTCATTTCTTACAATGTGAGATTGAATTTTTGAGATGATCTGTTCCCGAATGGAACGATGGTAATGCTCATTAAAAAACGAATGGCAATGCACTAATGTATGCATAATGCGCAGCAAGGAGCAGGACCATAAGGCAATAGCCGATTTCTTAGTAGAAGAAGCCCAGAAAAGAAATTGCGTCATGTCAGTCACTTCAACTAAACGTTTTGGCAACTTTACGTTGTTATTCAGAATGACACTTCTGAGCAGAACTAACGCTTCCTGGCGAATAGCTTCAACTTCCTCAGCATCATCTAGGGCATGATAACCGTAGCACTCTAAAAAAGCGTTACATTCATCAATGTTCTCAAAGTTCATGTTAGGGTAATCAACAACAGATCGACCCGATAAAACTGTTTTCAATGAAGCATCGTCGAGCAAGCGTCTAATATAATTCAACTAACTGTTCTCATTTTGGTTATTTAGTGGTGCCTAAAAATACCGTCACAGTTCCGGTATTACGACAAAGATCACTTGGTAACTATCGTATTAGTCGTATGGAACGGCTTAATATAATGTTCCTAGCACAATAGTCATCAAAGTATTTATTTGATTAATTTAGACAACTAAGTCATATTTTAGCTTAACTGAAACAAAATATGGTAACGCTGTTGCGATTAACTGTTTTGTGAAAATATATAAAGATCACGATCGAGCTAGGGTTATTAATTAGGCTTTAGTTATAGCGCGCACTAATTGATGCCACATTGAGACATACCTATGATTAATATAGGTTGAAGAAAGCTCAAGTATTAGAAGACAGTGTGGAGATGTTATCTCACTGTGAGCCCCCCGCGTTTTTTCAAAGTTCCAAGCATCTATATGGCGCTCCAAAAACGCCGTTACTCGACGAAGAATCAACATCTTTGGAGTTAGCTCATCAATTTAGTCAAATCCTTGATCAAGTTTCAGGTGTCGACCTAGGGGCTCCACCAGAAGCTTGTATTTTAGCGTCTACAGTCGCCTCCTCAATGGAGGAGGCAGTAAATAAAATGTTTGGTGATCAAGCGCCGGAGGTAATAGTGGTTGATCAGTTGTCAGCAAATGCCTTGGCTGGTTCGAATCGAATAAGGCTCAGAAAAGGAGCCTGTTTTACCGACAATGATATCCAACAACTCATACAACATGAGGCATACGTACACGTAGCGACAGCGCTGAATGGCTCGCATCAGCCGATATTAAAATTTATGGGAAGTAGCACACCGGCAAGCACTAAAACCCAAGAAGGACTTGCAGTATTTGCTGAGTTGATCACTGGCTGTTAGCAATCAGCTACGAAACAATCGAACAACAGAATAATTTATGACCTTTGTGTTAAATTTTTTTATCGAGAGATTAAAAATAAATCGTTTATCATTTTATAAATTCATGTTTTATACTTGAGGCTCAGTAAAGCTCATTTGGAGTGAACCGTCATGCAAGCTTCGGGAAGAGTAGACAAAATCCAAAGCACGCGGAAGAATCATCGTCAATATGATGAATTTGAAACAAAATCAAATCAATGGAAACGACGTAAAAATTTTAGGTCAAAACGAGAACAGCGAATGAGTTTTTGGGACGAAATATAAGTTGTTACAGATTTTTAAACGCTACTAACAGCCATTCACATCTAGCAAGGAAATAGTTCAGTAATAAAGCTCGCGTAGCTAGTTAATTGGGAAGAAGGGCTACCGTAGTCGAGTTATATTTCACTCACGTAATTAAGGTCGGTGGAACGCCATATCCAGTCATCGTTGGTTGGTTTAGAATGATTTTTTATTGAATAAAAAGATGATGTCATTACAAAAAAAATCAATAATGCCGTTGGTAGAGTGAAATAAATTGAAGACCAAGAATAGCTTTTTTTACTGAGTTGCATCATGTTTAATTTTGGGGTTTTTCTAAAATAAATGTCCGCTAAAAGCGGGAGCAAAAATTCTAATTTTCTGTTGATGCTCTCTGGTGTTGTTGTGCTTCCGCTTGTTCAACTAAATTCAAAGTTGCTTCATATTCCTTCATACAAAAATTCTCAAATTCGCCATGGCTTTTAGTTTCGGGCCAAACACCAGTATGAGTTGTAATCATTCCGGTATCAATTTGATAATTAGCTAACAGTTGAATATATTCCTTTCGATCTGATTTAGATATGACTAATGGAGGAAAGCCGGATTTAAGTAAAGGGATGTTACTTAGCAATCTGGCTAGTCGTCCATTACCATCCCAAAATGGATGAATGTGAACAAAGCCCATATGCAATTGACAATACGCTGCTATAGCCTCATGCATAGTTAGCGAGTGTGTACTGATGGTTTTGAGCTCTGCCAGCCATTCTTTTATTAGTTCGGGAATATCCTCAGGCAATGCATAATTAATATAAACTTGTTGCCCATTTGAGTCGGTTGCATAAGTTCCATCTGATACGTTTTTCCAGTTCCCTTGCGGCTTATGATTTTCTGAAATGAATTTTGGTAAAAGGACGGTGTGTAAATCACACAGGTCTTGCTCAGCTATTTCTTTTTCAACCAGCTGGTATAAAATCTTTATTGCTTGCGCATGACCAAGTACTTCCAGATGATCTTCGATCGATTTACCACCTATGGTTAACTTTTCTTCAATAATATATCGAGTCTCTTCTAAAGTTAATGTATTGCCCTCTAGAGCAGTTGAAGAATAGATCCATATATCCCTTAACTGGTTTAAAAGAGATGATTGAATATCGGTATCAAAAGATTGAAGAAATGTAAAATTAGTCATTGTCAAAAGCCTTTTTTATTTGGCGGGCAGGGGGGACGAAGTCCTTTATACAACCATCCTCTAAGGTACTGAATCACACCAATGCGCTGTAAACAGTCAGTTAGAAGAGACTAACTACAGATATTATACAGGTTAATACACTGTGATGTAGTCAAAAAATAGCCATTATCTATGTAATTGCTATAACACCTTTGGTGTCAATGTAGAGCCAGAGCATTGCCAGTACGGAGATTAATGGAATCAATGTAAGCAGGGCGCCTACGAAAGAACTTCGTTTGGCAATTTCAGAGATGGTGACAATTAAAATAGTCGTTATTGAATTTTAGCCAGGTAAATGCTGTTCAACCAATACCCTCAGTTCTCGCTGTTTAGTTTGCCGATGCAGCGTACCTGTTTCACCGGAAATGCTGGTATGTCATTGGGATTACCGCCACGGGTCGCTATATATTTTTCCATGATATTAGTCGCATGGTAGTCGAGCAATGACGTGGATCAGGACATCATTCGGTTGAAGTTTGGCAGCACGTCTGCGGCTTGATCTTCCTTCGCCGCTTTCCAGTCATCCTCAGACGGTAGACGCCAGAGAACCGAGGGATTGGATTCTTTGTTAAGCTGCCCTTTCGCGTCGTCAAAGCGAGTCGGCGTGAGAAAGTTATCTTTCCCCTCACACCAGCTCTCTGCTGGTTCTGATTGCGCGATAAACACATCATAAGTGCCGCCTGGCTCCTTATTCGGAGTAAACGTCGTATACCCGGGTTGTCATGATTGACGAACTTCAATAGCTGACAGGGGCGTTCGACTCATTAACACTGACTGGAGGCATCGGACACTAATTTCTGTCCTAAGATCACATCGGCTTGCAATTTAATCGATTGATCCCATTGCCAGTTTTTATTTTCCATCAATAAAATAACGGTTGAGCCTAATTTAAATCGACCCATTTCATCACCTTTTTTCAGGCTGATATTTTGTTCTGAATAATCCCAATGTTTAACTTGTTTTCGCGTTGGTGGCGTTATATTTCCAGCCCAAGTGGTTTCTATGCTTCCAACGATTGTTGCTCCAACCGCTACCATTGTCATTTTGCCAAATGGTGTTTCGAAAAGGCTAACAACTCGTTCATTTCTGGCAAACAGTTTCGGCACGTTTTGTGCCGTTAATGGATTAACAGAAAATAATTGTCCCGGGACATGAGTCATCGAAATTAGTTCACCATCACAGGGCATATGAATACGATGATAATCTTTAGGAGCTAAATAAATAGTGCAAAATTCGCCCTCCTTAAAAAAGCGTGCTTGTTCAAGATCGCCACCCAATAACTCAAGTGCAGAAAAATGATGGTTCTTCGCTTGAATTATTCGACCTGATTCTATTTCTCCAAATTGGCTTACGGCTCCATCAACAGGCGAGCAAAAGCTGTTCTTATCAGGATCTATTGGTCGACTGTCTAAGTGAATAGCACGAGTAAAAAAATCGTTAAAACAAGCATAGTTGGTCAGCTCTGGCTCAACCGCAATACTCATGTCGATTTGATAAGCTTTAGCAAATTGCTTGATAAAAAGATTCTTCAGCCAAATCGAGCGCACTCCTGCAAGCTTACCTGCGAGGATAGAGAAAGTATGTTTGGGCAGAATATACTGGAAAAAAATCTTAATATTGTCCGTAAATCGCATATAGAGCAAGGTTCCTGCATAAAATTTGCCGGAATTCTAACGCAAATCGAGCTTTAGAGCATTATTATCTTGACGGTAATTGTTTCTAATCATTAAAGAAAAGTGATGATCTGTGTGAATTGTCAGAATATTAGCTATATTTATCTAGGATATCCTATGAAATAGATTGGACTGATAAAATGATGAATATACTTATCAGAGTTGAGATTGTGTGTTTGGCGGTTCTTGGGGGGGCTTGTCTCGCGGCGAATTGGCAACTATTAATGGCATGCAACCGCAAACTAGTCGTTGAGTTTGAGAGGAAAACATTATTTTCCAACATCAGACTAAGTTTTTATAAGCTGGAAAAAGGTGTAAAAGGAGCGCGATAGATATCGTGTTTAAATCGCTTATTAACAGACTCACGGCAATTATTGTATTAAAAAGAAGTGCTGTGGAAGAAATACAAAACCAAGTGCAAGGGTTAGAATGACAGGGATTAATTCTCAAACCGAAGTGAGTGAATATTCTGCTGACGTTGAATCGGCACTTTATGAGATCACCGAACTCGGGATTTCTAGTAAATCCATGGAGGATTATTACGCCAAAATTCACGTCATTATTAGCCGGTTAACTTATGCCAAAAATTTTTTTATTGTGCTATGTGATCAAAATAAAGAAAAAGTAAAATTTGTGTATTTTGTTGATGAAGTTGATACCAAGCTCAATATTGTTAATCTCATTGTTTTAACTCAAGAAAATCTAAGAAAAAGCATTACTGGACTTCTTCTAAAAAAGGAAAAAATGCTTCATTTAAGCGGGGCTGATATCCTAGAACTTCAAAAAAATGAAACGATAGAAAGGTACGGCTCTGATTCTACTGATTGGTTGGGTGTTCCATTAAGCTATAAAAATGAATTGTTAGGGGCAATGGTTATTCAAAGCTATGATCCTAAAATCATTTATGGAAAGAAAGAAGAAGATGTACTTCTTTTTGTTTCACGGCAAATTGCGTTAGTGATTAAAAGTAAACTAGCCGAGCAAAATTTAGTCGAGGCAAATCTTCTATTAGAAAAGAATGTCGCCGAACGGACAGAATCTCTTAAAAAAATTAATGCCGCAATGAGGCTTGAGATTGAAGAGCGCAAAAAAAGTGAGGATATTCAAGCGGCGTTATTCAAGATCACGGATTTAGTGAGTACGTCAAGTAGTTTGGCTGACTTTTTCGAAAGTGTTCATCAAGTTATTTCTGAATTGATGTACGCTGAGAATGAGTATATCGCTTTGTTATCTGATGACGATCTATTTGTCGAGTTTCCATACCATGTAGATCAGCGTGATACTTGGCCAATAAAAAGACCAATTTCGGATATCAGCAATAAAGTTGGTTTGACCGAAAAAATACTGATAACGGGCAAGGTTATTTTCTTTAATAGAAGAAAAGAGTACAACAGAGCCGAAGCGGGTACTGAGTGTGCATCGTATCTTGGTGTTCCTCTAAAAGATAAAAAACGAACCTTTGGTGTTTTGGCGGTACAAAGTTATCGGGAGGATATCATTTATGATGAAACCGATAAAAAAGTACTTACGACAATTGGTAAGCAGATCGCTACAGCGATCTTAAGAAAAAAAGACGCAGATTCATTAATTGCAGCACACGAAAACTTGGAAAGAAGAGTCAAAGAAAGAACCTCTGAACTAGAGGAGACAATTGTCAAGCGAAGAAAAATTGAGCGGCAACTGGAGCATGACTCATTACATGATACCCTCACCGGATTACCCAATAGGCTATTTTTTTCTAACGAGTTGAACATTCAAATATCAACCGCAGATAAGTTAAGAGATAAAAAAATTAGCAGTCATTTTGCGGTATTATTTTTAGATTTAGATCGGTTTAAGCTTATTAATGACAGCTTAGGACATCACGTTGGTGACTTGTTTTTGATCGAGATATCTAAGCGACTTAAAAAACATTTAAGGGCAAACGATACAGTTGCAAGACTTGGAGGTGACGAATTTTGTATTCTAATGACGCAGATAAATGATTCTAAAACAGCAATTGATTTAGCCGCTAGAATTCTTAAAGAATTAAAAAGACCAGTAATCGTTGAAAAACACTCTTTAATTACTAGCGCTAGTATTGGCATTCGGTTAGCTCTTACTCAGCCTACGAGTGCCGAAGAAGTCATGAGTGATGCTGATGCCGCGATGTATCAGGCAAAGCATCAAGGAAAAAATTGTTTTTGTTTGTTTGACTCGAATATAAAAGGTATTGTTGCGGGAAGAATGGCGATAGAAAACGATTTAAGAAATGCTATCGTTAATAATGAATTTTATTTGGTCTATCAGCCTGTAGTCGAACTGGAAAATAATACGATTGCCGGTTGCGAAGCTTTGATCCGATGGCAACATCCTATTGAGGGTAATATACCCCCTGATGTATTCATTCCTATTGCTGAGGAAACAGGGCTTATACTTGAGATTGGAGAATTTGTTGCAGAACAAGCGATTCTTGCTTTACAAAAATTTGCGAAAACCCCCGAAACAAAATCCCTTTTTATCAACATTAATGTTTCTGGTATTCAAATTTTATCACGTAATTTCGATTGTTTTATTCGTGAATTATTGATGAACTCTTCTGTCAAACCAAGCTTGTTTAATGTGGAAATAACTGAAAGCATTTTGATTGAAGATTATAAAGCGGCAATTAGTTTTGTGCGGGAATTAAAAACGATGGGAATAAATGTTTATTTGGACGATTTTGGTACAGGTTTTTCATCATTAAGTTATTTACACCAATTTCCATTTGATGTGATTAAACTGGATAAATCATTTATTGACGCGATGGAATTTAACGAAAAAAATTTGGCTATTGTTGAGTCAATTGCGTCGATGGCTAATAATCTACAAATTAAAATAGTAGCCGAAGGGATCGAAAGTGAAGAGCAGCTTAACAAACTGAGTGAGTTTGATTATCACTACGGACAAGGGTATTTTTTTGCAAAACCATTGACTTTCGAGTCACTAATAGAATTTGCGAAAAATAATAAGAATAATTAATAAAATTTATTGGTTGGTTTGATTTAGTTGATTGGTTGGGTTGTTAGTTAGAATTTTTTTATAGTTTAACCAGCGTTGTTCATTTATTAATCCGTTTTTGAGAGCTTTTATTATTTCGCACCCTGGTTCTTTAGTGTGTTGGCAGTTCCTATATTTACAACTACCTAAATAAGTCTTAAATTCACGAAAGCCTGATGCAATTTCATGGGTATCTAAATGCCACAATCCAAATTCACGAATGCCTGGCGAGTCGATAATAAAACCGTTATCACAATTGTTTTTATCGAGGCAAAATAGCTGAGATGCTGTGGTAGTGTGTTGTCCTAGCCTGGAGTTATCAGAGATCATTTTTGTGGCGAGTGATTCTGATGGAAATAACCAATTAATGATTGATGATTTACCAACACCTGATTGACCAACAAGTATGCTTGAATAACCCGAAATGGCTTGAATAAAGTCGACCTTGCCGATATTGTTTTTTGTACTGATTTTGAAAATAGGATAGCCTAACTGATGATAGATAGAAAGTTGTTCTTGGATAGATTGTTCCTCGATTTCTGATTGCAAATCCCATTTATTGGCAACGATTGAAATTGGGATGTTAGCATTTTCTATAGCAATCAAATAACGATCTAATAAAACCGATGAAAAATCGGGTAACGGTGCAACAAGGACAAACACCTGGTCGATATTTGCTACAACGGGTTTTAGACCTTGGTGAGGTGATGGACGTTGTAGCAGTGATTTTCTTTCTTCGATAGATTCGATGATCCCTTTATTGGATGGGTCTAAACGATAAACCAGTCGATCTCCCGGAACAGGAGAGCCTAGGTTCTGCCTCAGAAAACAGCGGAAGACATTATTTGACTGTAAATCAATAACGTCTGCTTGTTCGCCATAACGAGAGATCATTAGTCCTTGTTTTTGTGTTCCAAGCTGACCAATTTGCGCTAACGATTTTTCTTCAGAGGTCTTACGGTGTTGGTTTTTTGCAATTTGTCTTTTTTGTCGTTGGGTTAATTTATCTCGTTTTACCAAAGTCTGATCCTAAAGTAGAGAATTTTTTCAATTTATAGACGGATATTTTAACATAAGTAGAATTACAAGTTTGAACATAACTTTTATTTCGAAATATTCTTTAATTTCCTGTTAAACTTAGCATATTGATAAAGAGAGGAAGCGTTTTAATGAAAGAATCATCTAACCTCATTTGGATCGATTTGGAAATGACAGGTCTTGATCCTGATAAAGAGAAAATAATCGAAATCGCCACAATAGTCACGGATAAAGATCTGAATATTTTAGCTGAAGGTCCAATGATGGCTATTAACCAATCAAAATCTTTGTTAGACGGAATGGGCGATTGGTGTACCACCCATCATGGTGATTCAGGGCTGACTCAAAGAGTACTGGAAAGCGAGGTGACAGACGCTATGGCTGAACAAGCGACTATTGATTTTTTAGGAAAGTGGATTGATCCGGGGAAATCACCTATGTGTGGAAATAGTATTGGTCAAGACAGACGATTTTTAGTGCGATACATGCCTAGACTGTCTGAATATTTTCATTACCGAAATGTCGATGTTAGTACGCTCAAAGAATTAGCAGTGAGATGGAAACCTCAGATCCTTGGCGGATTTGCCAAAGAGAATAAACATTTAGCACTTGATGATATTCGCGAATCGATTGCAGAATTAGCCTTTTATAGAGAGCATTTTCTTAATCTCTAGATTTTAATTTAAACAGACCCTGACTTAGATAGACCAAGATTTAAAAAGAGCAAGGTTTAAAAAGACCTTAATTCAAAATAAAGATTATGAAAAAACATCCATTAGAACCTTCGGTAGTACTCTATAGTACAGCGCAAATAAAGGATATTGAACAGCGTTTTGCTGAGCAGTCTTCGCTTGGTACGTACCCGTTGATGGAAAAGGCTGGTGCGGTAGTGTTTCATCAACTAGTCTCAAATTGGCGAGATGCCCGAAAAATTCTAATTATTACCGGCAAAGGCAACAATGCAGGGGATGGATTTGAAGTGGCTCGTTTAGCAGCCGAACAACGATTAAAAGTACATTTGTGCCAATTAGTTGATTACAGCGAATTAAAAGGAGATGCACTCCGGTCTTATAACAACATTCCACATCAAGTTGTTAGCAATTTAAACATTAGTGATGTTGATTTTTCAGAATTTGATGTGATTGTTGATGCAATGTTAGGTACCGGGATCAAGGGAAAATTGGGCGAGCCCTACCTTTCAGCTATAAAACGGATCAATGCCAGCGGCGTTCCGGTGTTATCTATCGATATCCCCACTGGCGTTGAAGCCGACACGGGATTTGTTCATAACGAAGCGGTTGGTGCCGATCTAACTATTACGTTCGTGGGGCATAAGAAAGGGATGTATACCGGTGATGCGGCGAATTATCGAGGTCGGGTGAAATTGTTTGAGCTCGATATCCCCAATCAGTTTTATGAAAAGCACGAGTTTCATATTTTTTCGCAAAATTGGCATGGTTCGAAACATTTGCTTAAACCTCGCAAAATGACTTGCCATAAAGGTGAGTTCGGACACACCGTTATTATCGGTGGGTATCAGGGAATGTCCGGCGCGGCTATTCTTGCGTCAACCGCTGCGGCAAGGTGCGGAAGCGGTTTAACCTCTGCTTGGGTTGCAAGGCAATGTGCCACATCCATAGTGAATCACACGCCGGAAGTGATGGCGGTCGGTGTCGATGAGTCAGACATTACATCTCTCGTATCTCAATATTCTTTAGCAAACAACACTATCGTCATCGGTCCTGGTTTAGGGCAGTCTGGTTGGGCAAAAACCTGGCTTTCGGCAATTTCAAATAATGACAAAATGACCAACTTGCCTCAAGTGTGGGACGCAGATGCATTGAATTGGCTTGCAAAGCAGGATAAATCCCATAAAAACAAATACAATCCACACCGGATCTTGACGCCTCACCCCGGAGAAGCGGCTCGACTGTTAGGAATAAGCACGTTTTCTGTCAATCAGGATCGCTACGGAACGGCTCAACGGATCGCAGAAATTTACGGTGGCGTTTGTGTTTTGAAAGGAACCGGAACCATTGTCGCTGATGACAAAGGCTTTCAAGTGGTTTGTGCGGTAGGTAATCCAGGCATGGCCAGTGGCGGCATGGGTGATGTGCTTGCCGGAATGGTAGGCGCATTGCTATCGCAAGGACTTAGCTTAATGAATGCTGCTATTTTAGGCGTGTGTATTCATGGTGAAGCGGCGGATAAAGCGGCTGGCAAAGGTGCGTATTATCGAGGGTTATTGGCGAGTGATTTATTTGAGCATTTGCCTAGATTGTTGAATCCGTAGAGTTTGAAGCAATGTCATCTTACTATTATCTTTGAATCGAAAAATCCACGGTAACCACTGAACTCACTCTATGTTTTCGAGTATATCCGCCCACATGACCATCTTCGTTAAAACCTTCAAATACGCCTTGTCTAGCAGCTTTTAAGCTACCCAGTTTTGAGCCACTACTTTCAGCAATGATAACTGCTCTTTGGTATGCGTTATTGGCAGACTGTTTCAGTAGCTCGGGCTTAATATCAGATATTTTTTTGCTGTAATAGTAATAAGGGGATTCAGAAGTAACTTGCCAGCCTTGGCGCTGGATGTCGTTACCTATGTTTTTAGCGAGCCTATCTACTAAATCAATATCAGGAAAAGCACTTATAGTTAGGCTTTTTCTAATACTATATCCAATGAATTTGGTTTCGGTATTCCCAAATTTATCAAGCACCAATGTTTCAGTTAATTGATCTTGTTCGTAGTTAGAAAACGAAATCTTATCTTTTTCTATACCGTGTTTGACTAAATAATTTACTAAGTATTCTGAGGCTTTGTCCACTTGTTGATAAGTTTTTTCTAGAGCTGTATCAGTGTAGAATATTGACAGAGACCAGTCTACTCGATCAGATGTTATTTCGCGCTCCGCTACGCCTCGAACTTTAACAATTTGATTGGTTGGTACTACTTTTTCCAGCGTATTAGCAAAAATATAAGTACTTGCAACAATGGAGAGAGCGATGAATAAACTTGAAGAAGATAAGATATTTTTGATCATCGTATTTTTTCCTTAGATTCTAAATTAGCTTGATATAGACGAGTTTGCCTATAAAATACTGTTCTGTCCATTAGAAAATATCAGTTTGAAAACATCAGCCTTCAAGCAAGGGTTTTTAATCGAGATTTAAAGTCTTTTATTTGAACAGCGAGAACTATAATTGAAAATTTGGCTTTATCGTTATCACTCATTGGATAAATACTAGCAATATCACGCCATAATTGAGTTTTTTGTTATTTTTCTTCTAGTACTTCTGTCTGCTTTAGCACTTTAACCTTCTAAGTTGACGAAAATAACTTTTGACGACGTAGGAGTCAACTAGGTGTTGGAAAACGAAAACACCATACGATGAATCAAAGTATTTGGAAGCGCTTAAATCAAAGGGTTCACCTCTATTGGAGTTTGCTATAAAAAGCTAAAAAAAGACTTGTCGTCTATCTCAGGGCGTGTGGTTAATTTTCTATTTAATCAAATGGTAATTCTGGCAATTTTTTTAAATTTGAAATATACCGTTGCTCATTGTAAGCGTTTTCATTTTTCAAAGCGTCAAAAATCTCAACTGAAAGTGCGCTGGCGATATATCGAATGGCATTTTCTCTACTTTCACCTAATGCAATCAGCCTTATCAACGTGATTTTCGTTTCTGGAGGATTATCTTCGGCTATTTGATTCTCTACTGCCTCAACGATCGCTTCACCTGCTAATTGTCCACTCTCATCTTTAGCATTTACAATTTTCTCTCTCATTGCTACATGCTCCTCTAAAATTAATGCCATCAATAACCAGAAAAACATCCGAGTTGATTGCTTTTGTTATGCGTAGCCCATTATCTACGAATCATACATGTTGCAGTGGCATGAGCATATATTTGGTCTTCAGAGTCTCTTAAAGTACCTTCAGAAACACCAAGTGACTTGGATATATGAATTACCTTACCTTCGGCCAATAGCGGTATATTCTTAGGTACTGCTTTAAGCATTTTAATGTTCAAATCAACTGTCGCATAACCAACACCAGAATCTAAAACCGTATGAACTGCACATCCTGTCACTGAGTCCAAGACAGTTGCAGAAAAGCCGCCATGAACACCACCTAGAGGATTCAAGTGCCGATCATCTGCTGTAGCTTCAAAAATTACTTTACCATGCTCCGCTGTTATACCTTTCATGGGGATGGTAACTGCAATTGATGCCATAGGTATTTTTCCCTCTACCATAGCCTTCATCATTTCCAGGCCTGACATGCTCTCTATTGACATGAATTCCTCTAAAAATCACTACAATCTGGCTGATCTTACCCATAACGTTCTAAGTTGACAAAAATAACTTTTGGCAACGTAGGAGTCAACTGTTAGTTTTCGGCAACCTTTGTTGGTTAAAATAGCGGACAAGTTTTTATCGCTACTTGATTTCGTGCCGTGTTACTTTGGCACGTTTATTTAATTGGTACATTCCGAAATGGTTGAATAAATAGCCATACTTTCAGAATGGATCTCGTTACTAAAACTCTAAACTTGCAATTGCTACCGCACTTAATTATTTCAAGTTGGTGATTTGTTTCGGTTAAGCCACTTCAATATAGATAGAGTGCTTTAACGCCTAGCATCAGCTGTCAGCTGGATGCTATTGTTAGCTGATTTCTTGCTGTAACTCATGTTTTCTAGATTCACCAATATCATTCCAGTGCATACTTTCAATGGCACCTTCAAAAGAATATAGGTAGTAACATACAGGTAATATTTCATCAGGGTACTGGTTTTTTATCATTTTATGAGCCTTTGCTGCACCGTAAAACCTTAGTTCATCTTCTGAGAAGATACCCACTTCATTAAGCCGAGCTGCAATTTTTTTCCCTATATTCTTTAGTTCCATTAAACTCCTATTTTGCACCATAGTCATCCTGATATTCATCAGTTGGCTCAATCGCTTGAACTATATCAAGGTAAATACCATTAGGGTCTTTGACGCTAAAATGACGTTGCCCCCAGTCTTCCGAGCGAATTTCTAAAACGACATCTAAATTGTTTTCCTTGGCTTTAATATATGCTACATCTGCATCATCAACTTCAACGCTAAATATTACACCCGAACCACTATAAGGTGGATGGAACATTTTTGGCTGTGAAGACTGATTAGGGAGCATAAATCCAATTTGTATACCTGACTCTGATACTAAGTGTAAATACCATTCATTTTCAAAAACTATATTAAAACTGAAATTCTCTAGATAATACGCTTTAGCGGTCAAGAGATTTTCTATTATAAAAACGGGGAATGAGCTATTTAACTTGATCATTTTATATTTTCCTATTTCAGAGTTGAGACCCTTTATAGTACAAGCTTGCTACTGCCAACATTGTGTCAGTAGTCTTTTTTGTTTTTCAGCTAATGCCTTGGTAACCGGATCCAATAGCAGACAGTCAACTTACAGCCATTCTCTCACAAACCAAACCAACAATCTCGCACAAAAACTGACAACTTTTATCAGTAGCTTTCTATTTCAAACACCGGCAAAATACTCACTCAAATCAATTCAAGGATGAGTAACATGACCATTGCTCGTAAAGATGTTGTCGATAACCAAACCGCTGGCTTTTACCACTGCACCAATCGCTGTGTTCGTCGCACTTTTCTTTGCGGTGTGGACGAACTGACGGGGCACAATTACTCCCATCGAAAGGATTGGTTAGAGTCCCGAATGTTGGAACTTTGTGATATTTTCTCAATTGAGATATATGCCTATGCCGTGATGGATAATCACTATCATATTGTCTTGTATTTAGATCCTTTAGCGCCTACACAATGGAGTAAAGAAGAAGTTGCAGAGCGTTGGTTATGCGCTTACTCTGGGAAATTAATTGATCCAAAATTCGCGAAACAACGTGAACTCAAAAAACAAGCCATCATCGCAGACAAAGAAAAAATCGAGCTTTATCGAGAAAGACTCGGTAGCTTATCTTGGTTTATGAGTCGATTAAATGAGCCTCTCGCCAAGCAAAGCAATAAGGAAGAAAACTGCACAGGCAGTTTTTGGGAAGGGCGTTATTCGGCACAAGCTCTGCTCGATGAAGCGACAGTGTTTTCTTGCATGGCTTATGTGGACTTAAATCCGGTGAGAGCTAGAATCACTGAAAGGCTGGAAGAGTCAAATAACACCTCCATCAAAAAACGACTCAATGAAATTAAACAAATCGAGCCAATTGATGTTCAAGCAAAGCTCGACTCAGCAATATCAGCCATTTCCAATCAACTCAATACAAAAAAATTATCGATTTCAGTCAAAGACTATATCGAATTAGTCGAATGGACAGGACAAAACATCATTTACCCTAATAAAGCTGCGATGCCAACTAGTATTTCATTTTGTCTAAAACAACTCAATCTGCAACAAAATCACTGGCTGAAACAACTTGAAAATTTCGACCAACATTATTGTCATGTGATTGGCTCGGTTGAATTGATCAAAAAAAAAGCCCTACAACTCAAAAAGCGATGTTTGAAAGGCATATCAGCCGCTAAACTGTTGTACGAAAAACAGAGCTAACCGATCCTCAAATTATAAATATTGTCTTACTTTCAAAGCATTCCAGTACTGGAATGCTTTCGAGTGTCTAAAAACTACCACTTTGGAGCAATACTCGCTCAAAATCTAATTTCCCTACAATATCTTTCACTATTTTTAAAAATAAAAATTCAATTTTAAGATGAGAAATTTTTTGGTGATTTACGAGAAGTGCCTGTCTTTTATTGATTTTAAAAATAAACAAGGTGAATGGACGTTTCAAGATAAAGGCGGACTACAGAAAGCCATCACCATCGTGGCAAAGGAATGTGGTATTTTGAAGAATGTTCATATCCATACTTTACGTCATAGTATTGCG
>Ga0316204_10002585_pt1 | contig 40241 bp, 36 predicted proteins | sample 6monrhotite_MG_2_FD_205661 | JGI IMG/M metagenome (GOLD analysis project Ga0316204, IMG submission 205661) | Microbial mat bacterial communities from mineral coupon in-situ incubated in ocean water Damariscotta River, Maine, United States -... | ecosystem: Environmental > Aquatic > Marine >...
CCGTGGCATTCGCCATAGAACTTAGAAATAAGTACAGAACTAATACGGCAAATAGTGCTTTCATAGATATCTCGCTTGATAAGGGCGTTCAGCAACAAACCTTGCCACACCGTGACGTTTCAAACTCGAGCGTTGAATGGGCAATGCCAAAACGTTGCTCCAATTCTGTTTTAAGGGCAGTTTTAACGATTTCTGTTTCGACGAAATCGTCAATTACCACATGGGCTTCCAAGGCATTTTTATGTTCGTCGAGCTGCCAAATATGAACATGATGAACATCGGAAACACCCTCTAGATCTTCCATCGCGCCGATCACGTCCTTAATGGAGACATTTTCCGGTGCACCTTCCATGAGGATATGGATGGTCTTTGGTAACAGCGTTGCAGCCTGATAAAGCACGTAACCAGCAATGAGCAGTGTCAACACGGTATCTGTCCAATACCAGTCATAAAGTAGAATGAGCGTGCCCGCGACAATCACACCCACCGAGGCCAAGGCATCTGAGACGTTGTGCAGAAAAGCCGCCCGGATGTTCATGCTCTGCTTTGACATGGTATAGGTCAATATCGCCGTGATCACATCGATCACCAGCGCAATACCGGCCACGATGACCACCGTCCAGCCTTCAATGACCTGCGGTTCAAATACGCGCCATATTGCTTCATAGATGAGATAGAGTCCAACCAACACGAGGGTCACAAGATTGATCAACGCCGCGATCACCTCAGCACGTTTATAACCAAAGGTTTTAAAATGATCCGCTGGCTTTCTACCGATCTTACGCGCCACCCAAGCTATCAGCAGTGCAGCGGCATCACTGAAATTGTGCAGCGCATCGGCGATCAGGGCGAGACTGCCGGAAACAATACCGCCTACAACCTGCGCCAGGGTCAACAACATATTGATGGCGATGGCGACAATCAGCCGCCGATCGCCCATCGTCTCTATGTCGTGATGATGGTGGTGTTCATGTGCCATCATTCGACACTCTGGTGATTAATGTTCATGACCACCCACGCTGTGGGTAACTCGCACGCTGTACTCTTGTGCTTCAGGCAATGCCAACACAGCGGAAAAGTCACGATCATGATCATGTTTTGAAGAACCAGTTCGGGGTGAAATTGAGACTTTTTTACTTTCCAGCACTTGGCCATTTGAATCAACCAACTCCACGTCCACATGGCCACGAAGCGTTTTGTTTTTGTGGCCTTTACGCTTCAGCTTTCCTTTGACCTCCAATCCCTCATCAGTTTCCTGTACATGAACTTGAGTTGGATACGCCAAACTAGTTCCTACAGTTTCAACAGGAATAGCATGCATGGAATCAACGGGGTCGTGTGCGTTGACTCCCCATGGAGCAAGCAAACAGACGACCAAAAGCGCCTTGGTAAAAGTATTTTCACGAAATAGTTTCATAGTTAATTCTCCTGATCTGTTAGGACGTTTGAAAACGGTTTTTTGAAAATGTGCCATAAAGCGCCGGAATAACAAACAAAGTTAAAAGTGTGGATGAAAACAGACCACCAACAACAACGGTGGCTAATGGACGTTGTACTTCCGAGCCCACACCGGTAGCCAACAGCAATGGAATTAAACCCAGCGCCGAGGTTATGGCCGTCATCATCACCGGACGAAGTCGCGATAACGCCCCGTCAAACACGGCGATATCAAATACTGCTCCACCCTCAACACGCTGATTGATGGAACTGACCATGACCACACCATTAAGCACGGCCACACCAAGCAACGTGATAAAACCAATGGAGCCAGGAACAGATAGATATTGGCCACTGAAATAGAGCGCCATTACTCCGCCGATCAATGCCAGTGGCACATTGAGCATTATTAGCAATGCTTGGCCAATGGAGCTGAAAGCAAAGTAAAGCATGAGGAAGATCAACCCCAATGAAAGCGGTACAACGATCATTAGTCGTGCTTGCGCACGCTCCTGATTCTCAAATTGTCCACCGAACACCACACTGTAGCCAGGTGGCAGATCAATCTCGCTATCGATGCGTTGCCGCAGTTCCTCAACCAAACTGCCCATGTCACGCCCTTCCACGTTGGACTGAATCACCACGCGGCGTTGAACATCATCACGGCGTATCTGAGGAGGGCCGGATTCAATTGCTACGTTGGCTACATCACCCAAGCGAACCCAAGCACCTGTGGGCGATTGCAGTATCAATCCTTGAATGGCTTCAACGCTATTGCGGTGTTGTTCAGCCAAACGGACATAGATGTCATAACGTTCATTGCCGTTAATCACCTGTCCGGCTTCACGACCACCGATAGCGTCTTCCACTACATCCATCACTTGTGCCACAGGAATGCCAAAACGCGCTAAGGCATCACGATTTGGACGCACAACTAACTGTGCTTCGCCGACAATCTGCTCCATTTCCACACCACGGGTGCCTTCGACACTGCGCACCAGCGTTTCAACCTGTTTTCCGTATTCCGCTAGTTGACCCAAACCAGGGCCAAACAGTTTAACGGCCAGTTGTGCTTTTACACCGTGCAACAATTCATCCACACGCGTAGCAATGGGTTGTGAGAAGGTGAACAACAAACCAGGATGCAGAGACATCTTCTCTTCCATGATGGCCTGCAATCCTTGGCGTGTCTTGGCGCTACGCCACTCACTCGCAGGCTTTAGTCCAACATAGATTTCGATATTGGAAACAGGCTCGGGATCACCACCCAACTCGGGGCGGCCAATCCGACTAAAGGCATACGTTACCTCAGGCACTTCCAGTAGTTTTTTCTCTAACTTGGAAGCAACGTTCAGTGACGTATCTAGGCTCGATGTTGGTGCCAAAGTCACGCGGATATTGAGTGTGCCCTCTTCCAGCTCTGGCACAAACTCCGTACCTAAGAAAGGTACTAAGGCCGCTGTACCTAAGAATATTGCCAATGCACCGCCTGCAACAAACTTGCGTTGTGTAAGCGCAACAGCTAATACCTTGCGATAGGCAATATCCAACGGTTTAAGCACCGGACTCTCTTTGAACTTCACGCCGCGTTTAAATGAATAGGTGGCCAGTGCAGGCACAACCAACAGTGCAACTATCAGTGAAGCCAGCATTGCTAACACAATGGAGATCGCCATGGGTTGAAACATCTTTCCTTCCACACCTTCCAATGTGAATAGCGGTGTAAACACAATGATGATAATCATTACCGCAAAGAAGACAGGTCTACCGACTTCACGTGCCGCTTCGTTAATGCGTAAAGCAATTCCGTGGTCATCATGGGAGGCATCAAAGGGGTCTTTGTCGCCTACAGCAACTTTATTTTGGATTTCGTGACGATGATCTTCATCGGGGCGGGTGAGATGGCTAAAGATATGTTCCATCATCACCACTGAGCCATCGACCATCATGCCGATGGCAATTGCCAAACCACCCAACGTCATTAGGTTGGCTGAAATGTCCCAATGCGCCATCAACATCAGCGCAAGTCCGATAGAGATTGGCACTGAAATTAATACCAACAGGGTCGCACGCAGATTGATTAGAAACAGAAACAAGACAATGACGATAAAAACAAAGGCTTGCATCAATGCAGAGGTCACAGTTTCCACCGCTTTACTGACCAGATCAGACTGGTCATAAAACGCTTCCAGCGTCACACCTTCAGGCAACGCTTGTTGAATTGCAGGCAACCGAGACTTAACACCATCGATGGTCGCTTTGGTATTTGAACCGGTTCGACTCAATACAATACCAGCAACCACCTCCCCCAAGTTTTGGGCTTCACCATTCACACGCTGTGTCATGGTGACGGCTCCTTGACGAATCTCCGCACCAAATGCCACAGTTGCCACATCACCTACACGAATAGGAACACCATGTTCACTCTTCAAGGGTACGTTACGAATATCCTGTAAACCGGCTTCCCCGCTACGTACTAAACCGACACCTCGAATTACAAGTTGCTCGGCACCACGATCAAGATACCAGCCACCTGCATTGCGGTTATTAGCTTCTATCGCTTCGCTAACATCATCCACACTTAAACCATATGCAAGTAATCTTTGCGGATTCAGCTGTACTTGGTATTGACGTACTTCACCGCCAAAGGAGAGAACATCGGTTACCCCTTCCACCGGCATCAACAACAACTTCACTACCCAGTCATTCAAACTACGTAGTGCGGTGGCATCGTATTTTTCAGGATCGTCAGCACGTAAGATGTATTGATAAACTTGCCCCAAGCCCGCAGTATTTGGCCCCATCTCAGGAACACCCACACCATTAGGAATCTCTTCACGCGCAGCTTGCAATCGTTCAAACACCAACTGGCGAGCAAAGTAGATATCGGTACCCTCTTTAAACACCACAGTAATACCCGACAATCCGGTTTTAGAGATTGAACGAACCTCTTCGACATCGGGCAATGAATACATCACCGCTTCGATAGGAAAGGTAATCAGTTGTTCCACCTCTTCCGCTGCCAAACCTTGTGCTTCGGTATTTATTTGAACCTGCACATTGGTAACATCGGGAAAGGCATCCAGCTTTAATCGCGGTAGTAAGGTAATTGCGCCTGCAATCATTGCGATAAGCGATAGCACCACCAATAATCGGTTGGCGATGCCGAAATCTATAATTCGATTCAACATAGCAACCCCCTAATGGTTATGGGTATCAAAGGCGCTCTTCGCCATCTCTGATTGAACAAAAAACGCACCGCGCCCAACAATACGCGAACCCTCTTCAACCCCTTCGATCACTACTTGATCACCACGATTTGCGAGCATATTGACTACTTGCGGTTCAAAGGTGCCTTTTTGGGTTTCGACGAACACCCGCCATTCACCTTTATTGTTACGCAGTACCGCTTCGGTAGGTACGGCGATACCTTCATTGAATTGTTGCCCGTCTATCGAAACAGAAACAAACTGGCCGGGGTGGAGTTGATGGTCTTTGTTTTCCACTTCTACGTACACGGATTGGGTACGTGTCACCTCATCTAAAACATGATGGATTTGTGCAACTTTTGCAGGAATGTGCATATCGCCTAATTGAACTGCTGCATTTGTGTTTATTTGAATACTTTCAGCATTACCTGCAGGTAAGCGGGCCTCAATCCACAAATGAGATTCATCTGTGACTTGCATCAGTAGGTCACCCGGCTCAGCGATCTGACCCAGTACAAAGTCATCGCTTATAACCGTTCCACCTTGAAACGAAAGCAACTGAAATTCGCCATTGGCCTTAGTAGCATCCACTGTTCTCACCAGCTTATTTATCTGGCTGTTTGTCATGCCATAGGCACTGACTTGCGAATAGGCTTTCTGGTAAGCAATCTGCGCGGCAATAAAGCGTTTTTCAGAAACGACTTTACGGCCAAGTTTATTGACGCGTGCACGCTCGATCTCTGCTTCCAATAAGGCACCTTGTGCCTCTGCCATTTCAACACTGCTTAAGGTAAGTAAGGCTTGGCCCTTTTTCACATGATCCCCCAAACGTACATGGCGATTGGTCACCTGGGCAGTTACACGAGGCGTCACTGCTGTCGTGCGATAGCTGTTTACAACCACTTCACCAGGGGCAGTGATCAGCTCAGGTAGACGCTGTGTTTCAACCACTACGATCTCGACATCCGCATAAGCTTGCTGCTGTTCACTTAGTTCTGCGTGTGAGGCTTCTACGCCATGGACATCGTGGTCACCGTGTTTTTCGTGATCATCATGAGATTCGTTGTCACCATGGTCATGCTCGTCTTCGTTATGTTCATCTTCATGGGGCTCGTGCGAGCCATGATCGTGTTCGTCCGCGGTGGATTCATGCTCCACGTGATCATGTTCATCTTCATGGGATTCATGAGATCCATGGTCGTGATCTTCTTCCTGAGAGTCACTTGAGCTATGGTTGTGTTCGTCCTCATGGGATTCATGCCCAGCGTGACCATCTTCGTCTTCAAGGGACTCATGAGCGCCATGATCGTGTGCATGCCCGTGATCATCATCTTGCGCAATTGCAGCTGGGCTTAAGCCCAAACTCATCAAAATAAAAATGTAATAAGGTTTCATTTAACTGCTCCAGAATTCATTTGTTCGTCCGCGATCACACCTAGCCAAGATTCCACCTGGCCAGAGGCTGCCAGCCATGCAATGGCGGCTTGCCATACTTCACCTTTCAGCGTGGTTGCAGCGATTTGAGTATCAATATGCTGTTTTGCCTGAATCAGAAAATCAGTCGCACCCAGTTCTCCTGTGCGCCAAAGTTGATCAAGTAATACGATTTGATCGCGATGAGCTTGCTGGCCGGTTATTAACCAGGCCTGCCAGGCACGGCGGCTGTTTTCAAAGCGCCCTAAAGACCCTTCGAGCTGTGCTTTGGCGCGTTGATATGCATGTAGATATACCTGCTCTTCTGCAATGGCCTCATAGTTTGCTGCCTTAGCTGCTGAGCTGTAGTTATTACGAACAAAAAGGGGAATTTCGAGACTGAGCCCTAGTAAGGATTCCGAATCCTCACGACCAAAACGAACACCAATCGTAGGATCGATTCTCCCTTCACGCGCTGCCAATTCGCCCCTTGCTTTTGCAGCATCAACACGGCTTCGCAAAACGGCGAGTTGAGGTAAGGAATCAAGCAATATGGCGTCGGCATGTTCAGGTGGCGACACTAATTCGGCAGGAAGCGAGGGCCACTGAGTCATCACCAGTCCGCTGGCTGACTGTAAAGCAGCTTCAGCAGCGGCCAGTTCACCCTCGCTGGTCGCCTGCGCCATTAAAGCTTCGCTGTAGGCGATTTGCGCGAAGGTGACATCCAGCGTCTCAATATCACCCGCTGCGTGACGTTGCTTGACTGTATCGATAAAACCTTTCATTAACTGACTACGGCCCAGTGCCAGCGACTGCATTTCCTTGGCCGTGTAATAACGCACCATTGCATCCAGAGCCTCAAGGGCTATCTGTTGACGCACTTCTTGGAGGTTTGCTTGGGCTGCCCGGACTTCCTGATTCGCTACGTGACTGAGCGCCCCCTGCTTATCACTCCAGTCCAGGGTTTGAGTAAAGCCCACCGTAGTGGTGTTGATATCTGTACGTTCAGTCTCAAATTCCAAGACAGGGTTGTGCAGCGGCTTGTCTGCTCCGGCAGATTGTGAACGCGCGGCATCAAGCGATGCGTGTGCACTACGTACTGCCGGACTTTCCGACCACACTTGTTGAATAAATCCTCTTAACGAGGGATCGACTTTTTGAACTGCCTTATCACTGAATGATAAGGGCGTTTCATTATAGTTGGGCGATAATGCCGCCCATGCAGGCAACGTCAAACAGACGCAAATGCCCGCGCAAAAAACACGCTTTAACAACATGAATAAAATCCTTCATACGCACGAAAGCACATACCGCCACGTGATGCAGCAGTACACTAACAATTAAGAAGGATTAAGCGATTGGAGGTCTTAGAAGCGGAGGGATGTACAGAGAGGGTAATCCAACTGTGAGTGAAGCACGGTATTCGTACGTATTCTCAATAATAGCAGGCTCTACGATACCGAAAAGCCCCATCAAATGGGATGCGCCATGGCAACAATGATCCTCATGATGAAGATCCCCATCGGAATGATCATGATCATCGCCAGCAACCAGCGCAATGGCTTCCAAATCATGCCCGACCACGGCCTCAGGATGGGTATCCCAGGCAAACGCCAGCCCTGAAGTCAGGTTGGCTATCAGCAAAATGCAGGCTAGTAGTCTTTTCATTACCGCTAATCTAAGTAAAATGAAATAGTTTTGTCAAATCTATTATCGGCGGGAGTCCTCGCGACTCAAGAGTTCGAGACTTTATCAATAATGTTGGGTGAACCTGGCGATGATCATGCACCGTGGTGATACAGCCCCCGTGGCATTACCGGCCCTGTCACGCTTGATCCCCAGTGCCAGCAGACCGGTAAGTTAGTGGCCTCAAACGTGTTAATACGGAGTGTCTGCGAATTGCTCGAGAATGTCAAAGTGCGTGTTCCGGTCGATAGCTAGGGGTATTTATCGAGACAATGCTGGCACCTGGATTTGACATCATCGGGCAGGTGCGGATGCCCCCTCTATTACAACTAACGGTACTACATTTTAATAATGTTACATTCTAGGGTCTGTTGACGTTTCGCCGCAATCCATTGAAATATAAAACATATTCCAGACAAAGCTCTTGTGCGCAACAATACGCAAATCAATAAGTTAGCGTGAAACGTCAACAAGCCCTAGTACTAAGGGGGTTATGACTTAGCCGACATCGCATATAAAATATTATTGCGATTAGTGCTGAGACTGCCGTAATTCGGACTCTTATGGGAAAATAGCATTTAGTAAATGTCGGCTATCTAGCGTACTCCTTAGTACATTGTCAGCCCTTTTTTGGCTAAAATAGCCCAGCTCCATATAGACACCTTGAAAGCCCAAACAATTAGTCTTTATCCTGCAAATGGGAACCATGAATCCCATACTGAAAAAAACGCTGATGATGAGCCCTTTCTTGCTCGCTTTCCTTTAGTTCGTCGAGTGCTTTTTGCTTCTCGGAAGACACTACCCATTTATCTGAACCTGGGAAATAGATTCGCTTCATGCAATAAAAGCCAAGTGCCATACCAATTATCCAATGGGTAAATACTCCCAATATTGTCACTATTAGCAACGCCAACATAGCATCTATCAGTTTAAACATGCCCCTTACCTCCTTCCCTTATTTATGCCACACATCATAAATACTGAGTATCTTAAATATCTTTACTTAGTCTATGTATTGCTCCGCCAATCGCAATATATCGGGATAAATAATCGTCGCAACAACACCAAGCAAGAAGCTAACCACCAACTTTCCAAGGCTATGCCATCTCGCAATCTGTATTACCCGTGCCGATAAACTATTTATCGTTGTATCAACAGCGTCCACACCCTTCCAAATGCCGTTTAGAGCTAAATCCTTCCCACTCAACTTTTCATTTAGCGATCTATTCATACCTATTAGCTGTTCATTCTCTTTACGCAGATTACTAATCGTCGTTTCTCTACGGTCTGATTCTTCGGCGTTACGCCTGTATAAAGCCGATCATTCTTTAAAGAATGCCCCTAGAAAAGAAGGTGTATCAAAGCGCTGATCTGCCACACGATCCAATAGACTTACATCGGTGGCATGACCAATGGCGGTGACAAGCACGTTTTTCAGTGAAACCAACTCCTGGCGATACTCACATCATTGAAGATATCCAGGTCGCCACCACCTCGTACCAGCGCGATAATGCACTCATCTTCTTTATCTAACGCTGCAATCTTTGTGATGATCTCATTAGGGCTATTCAGGTTGATTCTGTGTTCTTTCACTTCATAAACAGCCAGTGCATCTCCCATACCAATCACGAAGTCATTATCGGTAATGGCCTCATTGCCTACGATTAGTACAGCGACCACTTTATATTGACGGATGAGTTGGTCTGTCATCGCTCATGGCTAGGCGCCGCCTCGCAGGGAATGGCTCGGTCCTTTCCAAGAGGCGCAACAACGCCATGGGTGATGACAGGCCAACCCTTCGGGCGTTTCTGTGGCGTCCCGCCTCGGCGTTATAACCCTTACCAAGGGAGCAGCCATTGGTCGCGAGCTATGCCTTGATGCGAAACGCCACAGAAGCGCTCATCCGTCAATATAAAGTGGTCGCTGTACTAGGTGAACCACTGGTTTTTTGCTCTTTGAGAACTGCGTAAAGATAAATTTTTCAACATTCTTAAAGCCCTGCTCGCTTTTTTCTTCTAAAAGCATAGCACCAGCAGCTATGTTCTCGCTTGGTTTTCCACGATCACCCAGCACTTTCATCACATGAAAGTTCAGCGATATATTGATATCTTGCCGATTCGGTATCATGCGATTTAGGAAACCAGAAAACTGATAACACACACCATCTACTAATTGAAGCTTAATGTTTTTAGGTATGCGTAGTGTCAGCTTTCTTTCGGTGACAGTATCCACCAAGCTGTCATAGTACAACTGGCCGTATACCTTCCCTTTACCATCACTATAAACACCCTCGATCTGAAAGAGCGTTCTATCCATGGGTGATTGCAGTGAATCACTCAGAAAGTTAGACAATGACTCTGGCGTGTGAGTTATTTCGTTCTGATTGTTAGTTGCGTTATTCAACTTTCCCACTCCACCGCCATCTCTTCTAATACAAAGTCAACAAACGCACGAATATCATGCTGCGAAGAAGCCAACTCCAACGCGGCCATGTATTGATCCCGCCTTGGCCTGTCAGATCGAATCACCGTCCAACGATAACCCCCTGAAGCCAGCATTGCATTCATGATGAACCGGCCTATTCTGCCATTGCCATCCATATAGGGATGAATGAAGACAAACATAAAGTGCCCCAGCACGGCACGGACGGAGGCCTCTGGCTCATTCTTAATACATTGAAAATAAGCACCCATTGCATCTACCAAAGCACTTTTAGGTGGTGGTACATGAGCCGCTCCCCGGATATACACCTGATCGTTACGATACCCGGCTAAATCAGAGACACGTACCAGTTCGGCCTGGACAGAGGGTTCAAACAATTTCTGGAACCAACCATGGAGATCCCTTTCTATTACTTCTCCGGGACCTGCTTGGGCAAAAATATCAGTAATACTTTTGCACACGGCTTGGTATGCCAAGTGGTATCCCTTGGCGGCCATCGCATTATGCTGGTCCCGGTCGCTTCCTGCTTCATCTGGGTTCCAGGCACCTTGGCGAATGTGCTCGATCAAATCATAATTGACCTGATAACCCTCAATTGAAAGCGAGTGATAGGCATCAAATCGGTAGCGCTCATCCACTTGAGCGAGATAGTGCGCGGGATCTTGGGGGATACCTGGTGCTTTCGGGAATGCTTCAATCACCACACCCCGCATCTGTTGCCACAGGGCCTCTATCCGAGCAGCATAAGGTGAACGCGGTCGCATCATTTGATGGCCCAACAAAGGACGCTCAATCGTGAAGGGGTTGCTTTCCCTTAGCCGTTCACCCTTGATGTTAAAGCCTGCTGCGATGGTCTCTGCGGCGGATTCATCCCCTAAAAAGCGATAAGCCCCCACCATACGGCCTGCGATCACCGATTTGCCGCCATCCAGTACATAGCGGGCAACCAGGGCCGGATCAGCCATTCGCATGACAATTTCTGCCGATGCGGGGTGGCGACTAAAGAAAGCGGGTGAAACCCGACACAGTGCGATCGCCAGCGGTAACACTTGGATACCTTGCTGCACCTCTCGTTCCGGCTCAACCGGGCCGTTCCAGGCCAGTATCGAGGTCTCATGGGGCAAATCCACTTTGGTGTTGCCCCCTTCCCCTCCCACCACCATAAGCTGTTTAGGTACATTGTTCTGGTCTAACCAGAAATCCAGCGAAGATTCTGGCGACAGGCAGTAATTATCACCATACCGGCCTGCCAAGTAATCACGCACGAAGTGCCAGTAGGACGCATACCATTGGGTGGTTTCGCCTTGCCCCTCGGGGTGACCAAGAATGTACCAGCCACGGATAATCGGCGTAAGCCAACCGTTTTTAAGCAAGCGTTCTCGGTCGGTACGCCCAATCAGCGTTGCCTGTACAATGTTGTCCTGAGCGACTTCTTTCACTCGCTCTAACGAACTTGCCAGGCGTTCTCCAAATGTGGCCATCAAATTCCCAATACTGAATGTTCTTTCTGATTTACGGTTGAATCAATCCTATTCATTAATGTTGTAGCAAAACTATTCTTTAATGTAAATTACAATAAATTTAAAACGCGGGTAATGAGCATGATTTTGCTGTTCATCTCACCCGTTAGCGCCAAGTACATTGTCAGCCCTTTTTTGTCGGGTCAGTTGGTCTGCCAGTTCTCATGGCAAGACGCACTTCGCAGGGAATGGTTATTCCCTTCTCAAGAAGTGCAACACCGCCATGGGGACTGGCAGGCCAATCTTTCGGGCGAGCCTGTGGCGTTCCGCCTCTGCGTTATAGCTCTTGCCAAGGGAGCAACCATTGCCAGCGAGCTATGCCTTGATCCGAAACGCCACAGGTTCGCTGACTCGACAAAAAAGGGCTGACAATGTACTAGTTATGTGATTTTAGCTGTATATTTAAAGCTTTTACGCTAAACTTCGGGATGCAAGCCCAGTGGCTTGCCGGAGCTTTGTAACTCCGTACAAGGGCGGTTGGTATGGCCGTAAAAAACATACCGTCAATCTCGACCTGTTATGGCCGGGAGACGGTAGCGTATGTCCAGGGCGCAGCCTAAAGGCTTCCGTGGTCATCCTTGTATGACTTACAAACTCCCGGCCACCTTAATCGGTGGCCTTGTTTGATTCATAAACAGGGAGATCAAAGTCATGACCGAAACACACTCAGAACTACTCTTTACCAATCCACTGCTTTGTGAAGGCAACCTAATCTGCAATGTCCGCTCGATATTGGCGTTGCTGCTCGCCATCGATATCAGCCACAGCAAGCCTAGTGGCGAAGCCAATTCCGGCCTACAAATTATCCATGACTGGCTCAGACGATCCTTGGCCTATTCTGCGCCGGAAGATGAAACCCAACTCCGCTACACCAATCCCCTTATCAATGACGATATGGTCATTGATAATATCCGTGCCGTACTCGCCTTGCTGGGTACCCTGGATGTGAGTGATTGCGCGCTCGGTGAGGAGGGCAATTCTGGTTTATATATTGCCAATGAATGGATGCGTCGCTCTTTGCTGTTTTCTGGCCGAGAGTGTGGGCTGGCGATTCCTCTCAGAAAAATGAACTAGGATACAAGCCTAGCCTATAGCCCATCTCATAAAAAACAAAGAGAGGAAACATCAGGGTTCGGTGATATCCATCAAGATAGCCAAGAATCCTAATCGTCAAATGGAGCTGGCGATCCAGGGGTTCCGCTATGCGACACTACCTGTCCTTTATTCACACTTGATACCTAAGAGCGTGAAAGATTTTTTAAAGGCTAATCTCGGATCGTTAGCTGACTTGAACGCCACTCTATTTATCCTCAATAGATAGCTCACACCCGATAACATCCAGTACTTGCAACAAAAATGCTGCACTGAACGTACCTCGATTAATCTTTGTTTTTAAATTGCCTGGGGTATCGTGAGTCCCCGCCGCTTGCATCAATTCAGATAACTGCTCGTAGCCAACGTCACGCTTGAGCATTTCCAGTTTGATCATTTTTTTCGCTTGTGACTGCCAAGAAAGTTCATTGGTTTTGTTCTTCATCGAGAATATTGGATCGCAACCGATCCATTCCATATTAGTGATTAATAATTGACTCTATTATCACGTATTCGTATCGTTCGCACTATATTCAGTCATCCAAATAGGTGCCGCAGAGAGTGATTGTGTGACAGTATTATCTAGACTATACAATACTACTGGTTTCCATCTTTTCAATATCAAGCATCAAGAAGAGCAGTTGTTTTAAGATTCCCAAGGACCAAATGAAAAGGGCTTTAAAATGGGGTTAATAATGGAAGGGGGGATGTAATGGAAAGGCCCTATCCGAAAGGGTCTTGAGAGAAAAAGGGAAAGGGCCGACTAACTATCAGCCTAAGTCTGAACTACACAACTAATACCACTTAGTTGTAGTAGTCGACATTTAATCAGACACTGCCTGTCAGATCATTTCGAATCATGAATTGACTCAAACGGGCAACTTCGGCCTTCCCAATCTCACAGCATAGAGGGCAGCTCCATAGACAAAGCGGACTGTCAATTGTAGATAGCGATTACAAGATATCGCCCCCCTTCAGCTTCTCGGTCGTTGTCAACGGAATGAACGCTCCGTCCAAATCTCAGAGTAAAATAGGAAAATTTTCACCGGAAACACCTTCCAACTGAATAGCTGTTTTTTCTCAGATCGCCGAGTAGCCCAGAGGAACCACCCCCCTAGGCCCTCACAGAACCGTACGTGACAGTCTCCCGTCATACGGCTCATGCTACCCAACCTTTGTTCGGCCCGTTTAATCGCCAATGTGCAAACAGGTGCTTGGCTTGCTGCCTCACTCTATTTACGTAATTGACCGCCTGCCTCACTGTTTTCATCGTCTTGTATTTCCGCTTTGCCCAGCGCCTAAGGGCTTGATCAAAGTAGAACAACACATTGCGGATGTCACTTTCTCCAAACAGCTTGAAGTAGGTTATCCACCCTGAGAGACGATTCTGGCAGTGCCGACTGATTTCGTCAACGTCATACCGATACCACACTCGCCACGGAAGTCGACGGATCTGTTTCCGTATGTCGGCCGCCGCCTTTGGGCTAATCATCGCCATGAAGTAGAGGCGATGTTTTCCATTCTTGTCTCTAATCAGCTTGGGCCGAAATCGGTAGCCAAGAAAATCAAAGGCATTCACGGGATACTTGCCTCTACGACAGTGACTCTTACAGTACACGATCTTGGTTTTCTCCGGGTGTAGCGTTAACCCACAGGATTGAAAGCGCTTAGCTAACACCGCTTTCATCTCTTCCGCTTCCGCTTGATGTATGCAGTGACACACAATGTCATCCGCATACCGCTCAAACGTGACTTTGGGATAGTGGCGCTGCATCCAAAGATCAAAGGTGTAGTGCAAGTAGAGATTTGCCAGCAAAGGACTGATAACGCCCCCTTGCGGGGTGCCCTTATCACGGCTTTCGAGTGTACCATCACTATGCTGAACCGAAGCGGTTAACCACCGTTGGATATAGAGTCTGGCCCAGCGCTGTGGGACGTGCTTTTGTATCGCACGCATCATCAGCCGATGATCCAGGTTATCAAAGAAGCCTTTGATATCCATATCCACCACCCAGGCGCGTTGACGGCTTCTTTCCAGGGTCTTCTTTAACGCTTGATGCGCCGATTTCCCAGGACGGTAGCCATAGGAGTCGGGGTGAAAGTGGGTTTCCAGATCCGGTTCAATCACGAGCTTAACTACCATCTGGGCGATCCGATCACTCACGGTTGGAATACCGAGGGGTCGTTCCTTGCCATCGGCTTTCGCGATGTAGACACGCTTGACCGGTGGTGGATGATAGCTCCCTGATGTGAGTCGGTTCCAAAGCTTATATAGGTTATTGTCCAGGTCTTGTTCGAACTCTTCAATCGACTGTCCATCAATACCGGCACAGCCTTTATTCGCTTTGACTCGCGTATATGCCTCACAGACAAGGCATGGCGGGATGTTGAAAGGTTTTGTTTGCATCACCAGATTCCTCCCATTGCTGGTTGATCCGGTTCTTCAAACTGGATAGCTCTTCCCCTTCGCTCCGTTTCCATTACAGAAACTTCATCACTACTACGGGAAGATCCGTCCCTGTGTTGTGCATCGGTACTCAGAGCCTTGTAGTGTTGGCTACTTGTGCTCGCTCCCTTTACATCACAACGACAGGTTCTCATGTTCCGTACCAAAGCCTGTATAACAGTCATGCCATCTGCACACCGGTTGCCACCACGACAGCTCCAGACCAACCTCGTGACTGCTCCCACCCTTGCGCTCGGAGAGTGGTTTCGACAACAACAGATTCCATTTCGATGCCTCATCAATGGTTCATTTTCATTCATCTCTGTTATACACACCTGACAGGTCTAACCTGCCTTTTCCTAACTCGCTCACGACCATTACTCTTAATAACAGCCGCAGTAGGTGGTTTGATTCCTCCTTCTGGTAGGCGAAACCGAGGGGCCAAACCCTCATCTTTGATACAGCACGAAACAAGCTTACGCTTGTTTCTTCATGACACAAAAACGCAGCCGGAATGTCCTTTTCCACCCCGATGACCTTGTAGAACCCTGCGGAGATCGATAGCGCCGCGGAACCTGGAATAGTGGAACTCATACCTATGACATGCTGGATGTGCAGCCGGATTACTCGTGCTTGATGCTCGGAGTATCACGAGGAGCACATGACCTCATCCCTTTGTGCTTGCTCACGACTCACTTAATAGGCGTCAATGGCCTAAAACACTCCATCACGAAAATTGCCTGTAGCAGACAAGCAATACCTTATACCGCCAGCCAAGCCAGTGCCAAAGCCAAGAGCACAAACATTGTGATCCTGGCATTCCATCCCCCCATGAAGCCCATCGTTTTTTGCCAGTCTAAGATGCGCAGATTTTTCTTTAATATCTTCTGCCATGAGACGCACCAAAGGGACTGAAACCCGGATAATCTGTCCTCGGCCCATCTCTGAACCGAGCCCATCCATCGAGCAAGCCACCGGCTCATCGCTTCCACCCACTGCGACGACGCTGCAGGGGATTGGCGTGTATCCCCCATCCGGCCAGCGACGAAAGTCAGCGCGGCCAGCAAGAGACCCACTGAAGCGATGAAGGGATGGGCAAGCGACTCATACTGACGCCACACCGAGGGATCGGCCAGGCCCGCCCCAAGCGCCGCAATAAACAAGCCGGTGAGCGCAACGGCAGTCCAGGCCGGCAAGCTTTTTACGGATGCCTGGGTGAAAAATCTGAGCACCGCATACAGCACGGCCGCCACCCCCAAAATTTGCATAACCATCCCTGAAACGTTAAAGGCATGCTCTCCGAGCGGCAACCAACGCATCACCCCAAGTAGTCCCATTGCTACCGGCACGCCGCCCAGCAACAAGGCCGTTGAGCGGGTCGCTGAGCTGAATGTGGCTGTCAGCCACAGATGCGCAGGCCAAATGCCCGCCTTGAGCACGAAGCCGATCAACACCATCCAAAAATAAAACGGTGAAGAAGAAGCCTTCGCTATGGCTTCACGCACTATCTCGAAGTGCAGATTCTCTGTGGTGAATGCGGCAAGCAGCAGCGCTTCGAACAGCAGCAGGTCCGCCACGATCAGAACGATGAGATAGCGACGTCCAGCCAGTCGCGCCGCTTCATCGCCACCCTGGATCAACAGCCCGTAAAAGCCGTAGCCCATCAACGTCGCAAAGCAGAAGAAACCCATCAGGTCGGTGGCCAAAACGGCACCCAGATTGCCCGCCAGGGTGAATAGAAAGAATGTGGTGGTGCGTTGATCCGCAAAATCGCGTTTCGAAGGTTTCGCGACGGTCGCCGCCGCGAACCAGATGGCGACGGACACGGCTAGAATCCAGCGTGTCTCGCCGTCGATGGCAAATCCCGTTCCGAACAGCAGCCAGGGCAGCTCCAAGGTGGCCTCGCCAGGCAACAACGCCAGCAACAGTGCGGGCACGATGGCCAGATGACAGGGCCAGAGCAGACGTAAATACAGCGCCGGAATAACCAGCAGTAGTGGCCAGGCCACAACCATCAAAAGCAGCATCGGGTAAAGTTCGACATTCATGGCAGGTAAAACTCCCGCGCCGCAATCAGCTTCGCCCACGCCAGCGGACTGTAAGGCAGCATCGCCAGCAGTCCCGCTGCTAGGGCCAGGGCAGCCGTCAGCAAGGGCGGCAACAACAGCGCCCAGGCCGTTTCCTTACTGCCGAAGTCACGCTCTTCCAGCCAGGTGTCTGATGGCTCGCGGAACCAGGCGCGATACAGAATCGGCAGAAAATAGGCCGCATTGAGCAGGCTACTACCGGCCAGCACGAGGATCACCCAAGCCTGGCCCGCCTCCAAAGCCCCCAGCCCCAGATACCATTTGGTAACGAATCCGGCTACCGGCGGCGCACCGATCATGCCAAAAGCGCCGATGGTGAAGGCCGTCATGGTCCAAGGCATGCGCCGACCCACACCGTTCATTTCGCTGATTTTGTGGATACCCAAGGTCTCGGCCAAGTTACCGGCACAGAAAAACAGGGTGATTTTCATCAGGCCCTGATGCACCAGATGCACCACGCCGCCGATGCTGGCAATCGGCCCGGCGATGGCAACGCCCAAAGCGATGTAGGAGACCTGACTTACGGTGGAGAAGGCCAGCCTGCGTTTGAGATCATCCTGGAACAGGGCGCGCAATGAACCGTAGATAATCGTTACAGCAGCCACGACTGCCAGCGGGCCGAGAACGCCCAGCCCGGCGGCAAACTCCACCCCGAACACGTCATAAACCACCCGCACGATACCGAACGCGCCAGCCTTCACCACTGCCACCGCATGCAACAGCGCACTCACTGGCGCCGGAGCGACCATCGCCTGCGGCAGCCAGCCGTGCAGCGGCACCAGTGCCGCCTTCACGCCAAATCCGGCAATCAGCAGGGCGAAGATGATCATCAGGGCGGGACGGTGCTCGTCCCCCACAGCATCAAGAAATCCCCGTGGCGTAAACTCCAGGGTTTCGGTCAAGGTGTAGAGCCACACCGTACCCAACAACAGCAATGCGCCACCGAAGATGGTATAGGCGAGATAGCTCCGCCCAGCACGGCGCGCCACCTCGGTACCGCGATGCACCACCAGCGGATAGGTGGTCAGGGTCAACAGCTCGTAAAACAACAGGAAGGTAATCAGATTACCGGACAGGGCCACGCCTACCGTGGCGGTGACGCACAGGCTAAAGAAACCGAAGAAGCGGCTGCGATTGGGGGAGTTTTCCAGGTAACCGATGGCATACACGGTCGTAACCAGCCAAAGCACCGCAGACAAAGTGACAAAAAACAACGACAGCGGACCGGCCCGTAACACCAGCTCCAGCCCCGGCAACAAGGCCCAACGCATTTCGTAATGCTGGCCAAGATAAACACCCCACAGCATCCAACCGACCAGGCCGATTTTAACCACGGCCCCCAGCAGGTTGAGCGCAACGCGCAGGCGCACCCGCTTCTCTGCCAGCCCGAAGATAATCAAACCCGGCAGCAATGAGCTGAGAATCACCAACAGGGGAAGCCAGGTATTCCAGCTCATGACCTGACCTCACTGACGCCGCCACTGATGGTGAAGGGATCACCGATGCCCACCAGCGACAACACTGGCACCGCCAGAAACCCCAGCAGGATAGCCCCGCCCGCGAGCAGAAACGCCGCCCATTCCATGCCGGCGGGCACCGCTCTTGATTCGTGCACCACATCCGCCTGGGTGAAGGCGTAGCCCAATACCTTGAAGATATAAGCCGCCGCCAGCAGGCCACCGAGGATCATCACCGCCACAAGGTCCCAGCGCCCCTGAGTCAAAGCGGCCTCAAGCATCAGCCACTTGCCGATAAAGCCACCACTCGGCGGCAGCCCTATGATGCTCACCCCTGCCAGCGCAAAGGCGCCTGCGGTCAGTGGCAGTCGCTGCACCACCCGATCCAGATCAGCGATACTGTCATGCCCGCCGAAGCGCAACAAATTACCGGCTGCCATGAACATGGCCGCCTTGGCCAAGGCATGGGATAGCGCCAGATAGACCACCGCGTTCCAGGCTGCCACCCCGGCGGCCACAGCCAGCGGAAACGCTAGAAACAGATAGCCAATCTGGGCCACAGTGGAATAGGCAATCAGCAGCTTCAGGCGGGTCTGGCGCAAGGCCTGTATTGAACCCCAGAGCACCGCCGCGGCGCCCAGCAGGCCGAGCAAGGTATAAACACCTTCACTACCCACAAGCGGCTGGAAGACCTCCAACCACAAACGCAGCAGAATATAAAAAGAGGCCTTCACCACCAGCGCCGACAGCAGCGCGCTCACCGGCGCCGGGGCGCTGGCATGGGCGGGCGGCAACCAGAAATGCAAGGGGAACACCGCCGTTTTGAGCAGCAAACCGGCCCCCATCAGCCCCAACGCCGCCCATACCACGGGCGAGGCGTCTACCCGTTCGGCAAGCAGAGCAATGTCCACGGTACCAAAGCCATGATAAAGCAGCGCCACACCAAGCAGGTAGGCCAGCGATCCCAGCAGCGCCGCCAGCAGATAAAGCATGGCCCCGCCGAGTGCATCCCGGCCACCCGCCAGCGCCACCAGCGCCACCGCCGCCAGGCCCATCAATTCGAAGGTGACGTAGACGTTGAAAATATCGGCTGAAAGAAACAGGGCATTCAGTGCGGCCAGCAGCAACAGCCACAGCGGCCAGAATCGGATCGCCTCCTCACCCTTGAAATAAGCCGCCGAATAGACACTGACCGCAACCCCCACCAGGGCAGTCATCACAAGCATCAACAGACTCAGGCCATCGGCATGCAGATCGATACCCAGTGGCACGCCCCAGCCGCCCACCGCGTGACGATAGACGCCAGTGTTGAGCATTTGCCAAGCCAGCCCTGCCACCGACAGGGTCACAGCAAGGGCCGTAATCAAACCGAGCACCTTCGCCATGCGTGGCCAAAGGAAGCAGATCATGCCGGCCATCAACGGCAGCAGGATCAGGGCAATACCCCAAGGGATATTCATAAACGCCACGCCCATTAGTGGGATTCCCGCTGATCATCGGAAAGCTCGGCGCGCCCGGTTTCCGCCGCCACTCTCAACATCAAGGTGAGCGCCAGCGCCGTGGCCGAGACCGCCACCACGATGCCGGTGATCACCATGGCGTGAGGCACTGCATCTGGCGGGGCTTCGCCGGTACGCCTGGCCAGCGCCACCAGCACCAGGAAGATACCGCTACCCATCACGTTGAGCGCCAGGATCTTGCGCAGCAAGTGGGCTTGCACGATCAGGCCGTAGAGCCCGAGGCAGAACAACCCGATGCCCACCAGGGCGTAAAGGAATGGGGCGCTCATTTTTGGTCCTTGGAATTCTGAGGATTTCCGCCCAGAAACAGGGTGGCCAGGGTCACGCCAATCGAGACTGTCGCTGCCGTCTCAAGAATCAAAATCAAAATACCTGCCTGGGCCGGAGGAAATGCCAGCAATTGCCCTTCGATCATGTAGAGCAGCGCCGCCATTGCCACGAACAGGCCGGGGCCGGTCACCAACATCAGCCGCAGGGGCAACGCCATCAAATCGGTGCAGGGACGCCAACCCGTCAACAGCAGCAACACCCCCGCCGCGCCCAGTACTGCGCCCGCCTGAAAAGCACCGCCGGGGGCATGAGCGCCAACCCACAAAAGATAGGAGGCCACCAGGATCAGTAGCGGGGCCAACACCCGTGCCAGAGTATCCAGCACTGAGCCCGGCGCGGCCTCGCGGCGCACCGCCGTACCGCCAAGCGACCAGACACCCAGCAGCGCCAGTAGTAACACCACCATCTCCAACAGGGTGTCGTAACCGCGAAAGTTGAGCAGTACCGCCGTCACCGGGTTGCTCACCCCGCTGGCGTCAAGATTCGCGGTAACCTCGGCACTCAGTCCTGCAGCATAAGGCGGCAACGATAAAACCACGTAGCCAAGTCCGGCCGCCACCAGTAGCAGTGCCACACTTGGCAACCAACAATGTTGAAAATTGACTGCTTTCATTTCCTCGCTAGTGGAAATTGAGCGCAGCTTGGCCAACGCCGCCATCAGCAAGGCACCGGTCAGTCCCGCGCCAATAGCAGCTTCGGCCAAGGCCACATCCGGCGCCTCCAGACGCACCCAGGCCAGCGCCATCAACAAGCCAAATGCGATGAACAACACAATGGCCCTGAACAAATCCGGGCAACTCAGTGCTTGCCAGGCCAACCACAACAAGCCCAATCCCAGCAGAGCATCGAACACCCATGCCAATAGAGTCAGCGCTTCCACATGCGAATCCCCCTTTTTATTGCCCCGCTGGCGACCAGGTGGGCAACAGCGGCGCCGGCCAGCAGCACTAACAACCAGATCAGCAATAACTTACCCGCCACGGCCCATGATTCCGCCTGCACCGCCAACCCGGCTACCATTAGACCCAGACCCACATTGTCAGCCTTGGTCAGCGCATGCAGGCGAGTATAGACATCGGGAAAACGCAGCAGACCCAGGGTCCCTGCCAGGAAGAAAACAGCGCCAGCGATCATTAGTGCAGCGGAGAGGGTCTCACTCAGCGTCATGGTCCGCCTCCCGCTCCGGCCAGGTGCGCCGCACAAAGGCCACCGCCGTCACAGCGGCCAGCAGGGCGAACAACAGCGCCACATCGAGCAGAGCTGCGCTACCCGTTGTCTGCGCCAGCAACACCAGCACGGCCACCGCGGTGGTGCCGAATAACTGCGCGGCCAACATCCGATCGGCAGCGCTCGGGCCGCGCAGTACGCGCCACATGCCTGCTCCGAGGTTCAGCAGCAGAAACACTGCCAATGCCAGGTAGAGGGTCTGCACGGGCGTTTATTCCTCCAGCGTGACTGGCGTGACGAAGCCGGGGGGCTTGATCGCCAGCACGGAGCAATCGAGCTGGTTCAAGATCGTCTCGGCGGTATTGCCCATGATGAAGCCGGGAATGCCGGTGCGTGCCACCGTACCCATTACCACCAGATCGGCTTCGACCCGTTTCGCCAGCGCCGGAATCTCTTTGCGGGCAAAGCCCTTCATCAGATGTGTTTGGGGTTTGAGATATTCCAGGCTATCCTGTCCCAAATGGGAGGTCACCTCACGCATCAGCTCATCCAGACCGACTTCGTGCTGCCGCTCGATCTGATCGACATAAGCAATAATTTTCTCCTCTTGCAACCTAACAAAACCGCCGCGCATGGTGCCCTCGCCAGGGGCCTCCCAGGCATGGCCGATATGCAGTTCGGCAAAATCGGATAACGCCAGGGAACCGGCCATTTCAAGAATCTGCCGGTTCAGCGCACGCCGTGATTCCAGCTCCGTCGGCGGGCAAGTATTGTCCACATCAACCGCCGCCAGGATACGCCGATAGGATTTCGGTGCCTGTGGCTTGATCAACCAGACCGGGCAAGGGCACTTGCGCAGCAGGTGCATATCGTCACTGCCAAACAACCGGTCCAGCCAATCCTGGGTTTCGGGGATTTTGATCACCAGGTCATGCCCGCTACGCAACACCTCACGGACGATTTCCAGAAAAAGCGTGCCGGTTAACACTCTGGTCTTGATCCCAATCCGCGCGCGATAGAGATCGACCAGGGATTCCAGGTCCTGCTCACGGGCGCTCACCATCGCGCCCTGCAGATCGGCGGAAATCGGCCCACCCTCCGGTATTCCGATACCAGTCGTCACACGCTCAACCACCTCGACCACCGTCAGGCTAGCCTGGTTGTTCTCCGCCAGCGCGACGGCGCGTTCCAGGGCGGGTTTATCTGTCTCGCTGCTCTCCACCACACAAAGAATGTCGTTGAATCTTTTCATTTTTACTCACCTCTTAAGGACTGTTAAGGGATAGCTCAAAAATGCGGGCGACACGCTGTTCCACCGCATTAAACTCGGCCAAAAAATCTTTCCGCCTGTCCAGCACATGCACTTTCAAGACATTTTGCTCCAGTTCGGCGCTCAAGGTTCCCGGCAACAGACTGACCGTGTTAGCCATAAACACCTGCGACAGTCCTGGTGGCAGCCGCAATGGGTAGGCAACCAGGTCCGGATCGATGGGCATTGCTGGCTGAAAGGCGCGCCGCGCCACATCCATCCCACCCAGCAAGGAGTGCCAGAGAAAAAAAGGCACAAACCTCAGAATCTCTGACCAGACCACAGGCATGGGTGATACAAGCGCGACACTGGCGGCCACTGCCAACAATACTGCGGGCACCCCAATCACCCAGGATACAACCGCGCCATCGGTAAGAATCCACCAGATGAGTGAGAACAACAGCCCTCGCGATAAGAGGCTAGCGCCACGTACTTTTATGTTGAGTGGCGTCATTTTTCAGCGCCATGAAACAGAAGCCGGTCGGCCGCCTCACGCGCGGCATCGGCATACGGCACCATCACCAGGTCGGCCCCCGCCTTTTCCAGTTTGGCCGCCTCGGCGGGACTATGGGCGGTGACGGCGATTCGGCCCGCATAACCCAAATTTTTCAGGCTGTGGATCAATGATTGATTGACATGCCGCTCGGGCGCCGTGCTCACCACCCACTGAACATGGGCCAGCGGCAGCGAGGCGATGAACTCCGGATCTTCGGCATCCCCGTAAAGCACGGGGTGACCTGAGGCGTCCCCCAAACGCACCAGCTCCGGGTTATAGTCGACGCTCTGCACCTGACAGTCTCGTTCGCGCAATGCCTGAGCGATGCCTGTGCCGTAGCGGCCCATACCAAACAGCACGATTTGCATCGCGCCCACCTTGATCTCAGCGCCCTGCTCGGCTTCCCGGTGGGGTTGCTTGCGTTCGAATATCATCAGCCAAGGCGACAAACGTTCGTAAAGCGGATGGGAAAAAATAATCATATAGGTCGAGGCGCTGATGGTGATGAGCCCGACCAGGGTGATTAGGCCCATGGTCTCGGCATCGATATGGCCGAGGCTCAGCCCCAGCGCCCCCAAAATCAGGGAAAATTCGCTGATTTGCGCCACCGTCAGTCCAGCCAAAAAACCGGTGCGTTTGCGAAACCCCAACAGCCCCATGATGACCATCACAATCAGCGGGTTGCCGATCAGCACAAACAGGGAGAACACCAAGGCCTCCCCGAGTTGAGCGCCCAGCAGCCCAAGATCCAGACGCGCCCCCAGATCGATAAAGAAAAACAACAGCAGGAAATCACGCAGACTGACCAACCGAGCGCCAAGTGCGTCCCGGTAGGGTGTGGAGGCCAGCGACACCCCGGCGACGAAGGCACCCACCTCTTTGCTGAAGCCCAGGGTGTCGCCCAAAATCGCCAGGCTCACGGCCCAGGCGATGCCAAACAACACCAACAATTCCTGGGAGCGGGAAAGCAAATGCAGCAGGTGCGGCAGGATATAGCGGGTCACCAGCGCCACCGCCACAATAAACGCGATCCCCTTCATCAGCACGGCAAACGCGGCGTAGGTCAGGGAGGCCTCACCGGCTTCCCCCAAAGCATTTAGACCGATCATCACCAGTACCACCACCAAATCCTGCACGATCAAAAAGCCCAGGGCAATGCGTCCGTGCAGGGTATCCACCTCGCGTTTGTCCGACAGCAGCTTGACGATAATGATGGTACTGGAAAAAGTCAGCGCGACTGCCACATACAGCGCCGCAATCGGCGTCATGCCCAAGGCGATGGCAATCAGATAGCCCACGACGCTGGTAAAGATGACCTGACCCAGCCCGGTCGCCAACGCCACCGGTCCCATGGTGCGGATGATGTGCAGGTCCAGCTTGAGCCCGACCACAAACAGCAGCAAGGTGATGCCAAATTTGGCCAGCAGATCGATCTCATCATTCGCGCTCACCCAGCCCAACACCGAGGGTCCGGCCAGAATACCCACCGCGATAAAGGCGACAATCAGCGGTTGCCGCAGGCGCATACACAGCGCCCCCACCGCTGCCGCCAACAACAGCAGCACCGCCATTTCAGTGAAGATGTCAGGAAATACGCTCACGTTCTTCCCTCCATTTCGGCACGAAGACGCAGCCGCTTTTCGATCCCCATCACGGTGTATATCACCAGGCCGCCACTTAACACCCAGACCCATTGGGTCATGCCGATCGGCGCGCTGCCAAACAGTTGATTCATCAGCGGGGAATAGGTAAACAGAAGTTGCGCCAAAATCATGGCCACTACGCCGAGGATCAGCCAGCGGTTGGAAAACACCCCCAGCCTGAACATCGAATAGCGCAGCGAGCGGCAATTGAACAGATAGAAGAGCTGGCCGAAGATGAACATATTGACCGCGACGGTGCGCGCCGTTTCAATGCTCTGGTCATGCAGCAACGCCCACTCGAAAAGACCAAAGGCGCCAGTCAGCAACATCAGGCCCACCAAGCCAATGCGGAAAATGAGTTCCCGGGTGAGTACCGGCGTCTGTGGGCGCCGTGGGGGACGTTTCATGAGGCCCGGCTCCTTGCCTTCGAACGCCAGCATCAGGCCCAGCAACAAGGCGGTGGTCATGTTGATCCAGAGAATCTGCACCGGGGTCACCGGCAGCGTGATACCAGCGAAGATGGCAACCAGTATCACCAACCCCTGACCAACGTTGGTGGGCAGGGTCCAGGTGATGAATTTGACCAGATTGTCGAACACCGCCCGGCCCTCCTCAACGGCCGCTTCGATGGTCGAGAAGTTGTCATCGGTGAGCACCATGTCCGCCGCCTCTTTAGCCACTTCGGTGCCACCCACCCCCATGGCGACGCCGATATCGGCCTGCTTGAGCGCGGGGGCATCATTGACGCCATCGCCGGTCATGGCGACCACGTGGCCTTTGGCCTGCAGCGCCTCTACCAGCCGCAGCTTTTGTTCGGGTGAAACCCGTGCAAATACTGACGCTCGCTGGACCACATCGACCAACTCATGGTCGGCCAATTGCGCCAGTTGATGGCCGTTGACGGCGAAATTTTCCCGGTCATTTTCAGCAGTGCCGTCGAGACCGATCTGATGGGCGATGGCGGCGGCGGTGGCCAGGTGATCGCCGGTGATCATTTTGACCTGAATACCGGCCTTTTGGCAGGCGCTGACGGCCGTGATCGCCTCCGCTCTGGGCGGGTCCATCATGGCCTGTAAACCGACAAAGGTCAGGCCATCGGCGACATCGGCATGGCTGACCGATTCGCCAGGAACCGTCAGCACTTTGCGGGCAAATGCCAGCACCCTCAGCCCGCTGGCGGCCATCTCCTCCACCTCGCGGTGAATGACGGCCTGATCGAGCACTTCAGATCCGGAATCTGAGTGATAAACATCACGGCAGCGGGCCAACACGCTTTCAACCGAGCCCTTTAGATAAATAATCGTCGCCGTCTCGGTTCCGCCATGGTGCAGCGTCGCCATGTATTGATGCTGGGATTCGAACGGCAGCGTATCGATACGGGGAAACTCCTGCTCCAGCGCCTCGCGGGAAAGCCCGGCCTTGGTCGCCGCGGTGATCAACGCCACTTCGGTGGGATCGCCCTCAATGCCCCACTGCCCGCCGTTGTCGATCAAGCGTGAATCGTTGCAGAGCAGGCCTGCCTTCAGGCACTCCATCAGGGCGGGATGCGCGGCCGGATCGATTCCTGAATTGATGCTGGAATCGATCCCGGAATCAAACAGGGCATCGTCAAGAAAAACCTCGCCCTCGGGTGCGTAACCCACACCCGTGAACGCGTAACATTTGCCTTCTGTACAGATCTGCTGCACCGTCATCTGATTCTGGGTCAGGGTGCCGGTCTTGTCGGAACAGATCACCGTGGTACTGCCCAGGGTTTCAACCGCCGGCATCTTGCGGATGATGGCGTGACGCCGCGCCATTTTGTTCACACCGATCGCCAGCATAATGGTCATCGCTGCTGGCAACCCCTCGGGGATCGCCGCAACAGCCAGCGCCACCGCCGCCATGAAGGTGTCGAGCAACGGATCCCCACGAAACCAGCCCGCCAGCAGGGTCAAGCCGGCTAGACCCAAAATGACCCACAACAGAATGCCGCTGAAATGAGTGATCTTCTTGGTCAATGGCGTGGCCAGCGTATCGGCGTTGGCGATCAGCGCGTTGATCTGGCCGATCTCCGTGCCGTCGGCCGTCGCAACGACTATCCCGGCACCGGCGCCATAGGTCACCAGCGTGGACGAATAGGCGATGTTGCTGCGGTCGGCAAGCCCCGTTTCCTGAGCCAGCTGTTGTGGCTGCTTCTGCACCGGGATGGATTCGCCGGTCAACGCCGATTCATCGATCTGCAATTCCCGGCAACGCAACAGGCGCAGGTCGGCAGGCACCTTGTCCCCGGATTGCAGCAGCACCAGATCCCCGGGGACTAACTCGACAGCCGGGATGGTCTGCTTCTCTCCCGCCCGCAGCACCGTCGCCGAGCCCTCCATGGTGCGCGCCAGCGCCTCGATGGCCTTTAATGCTTTGGATTCCTGTACATAGCCAATGATGGCATTGATTAGGACAACGCCGAGTATGACGCCACTGTCCACCCATTCCTGCAATGCAAAGGTAACGACCGCTGCGGCCAACAGAATGTAAACCAGCGGTTGATGAAACTGCAGCAAAAATAAAACGAGGGGGTTTTTACCTTTCTTTTGCGTCAGGCGGTTGGGGCCGAAATGGGCCTGGCGGTGGGTGATTTCAAATGTGTCCAGCCCGCGGGCTCCGTTTGACTCCAGCAGGGTGATGATCTCGTCTTGCGGCAAATGATGCCAATGTCTTGATAGTAAAGTATCCATGTTTATACCTGTGTGTCTTGCTCGTGCGACAACATACTCGACGTGAAGCCGTCAACGCCACCGAACTTCCTATCGCTCGATGATCGGTGCGGCAAATACCTATCAACGGGCCACATCATAACTGCCTGAGACATGTTCGCAACACCCCTACTTCTTTGTGCTATTTATTCACCTCGTTCCGTTATGCTCTACTCACGGGCCTATCTCTGTTGATTACTTTCACATTGCGCGGGCCGGTTTCTGGACAGCACCGGGGTTTTCATTCTGTAAATCGAGTCGAGACCGCAGCAGACAGCCAACGCCACCCAAGGCTGCCAGAGCATCGCTACTTTCCACCACTTCAACCGGGCAGTCCCACTTTCCGGCCAGGCGTACCAGCTCTTCCCGAAGGTCCGTGGGTTGCACGGCTTCGGCGCCGCAATGGGGACAGATATTGGTTGCGGGGGGCATCGTCCCCATGGACTTGCAGGCGGCGCAGAACCAGCCGGGGTCAGGATAGTACTCCTGAAGCATCACCAGGGTATCCCCCTGGCCTTGCTGAAGCTTATCCACGCAACCCTCCGCGCCGGCTACGGCCAGCCCCTGAGTACGGATGGCCTCAATCAGGCGGGCGGCCACGGATTGAGACTCCTGCTCTTCCTGCTCAACAAAGACCGATAAAGTGGCGGTGACAATGTCCGCCTGTGCATCCCGACAGGTTGCGGGGATCACACCCACTAGCTTTGAGGCGATAGACTCAGGCAAGGCATGGCGGATTCGAGCGGTGATCTGCGGGTCGCCGGCGAGAATCAGATGGCTATGGTCGTCGGAGTGTATCAGCTGTTCCAGCACTCTGATCTTTTCCTGCAGAAAGCGTCCGCCGCGATCACGCCGATAGAGCTGATATTGCGTCTCGCTCCATTCGCTTCCCACCCGCTCACGCAGGGGAGGATGTTCCGACCACGCCTGTACTGTGGCCGCGCCCAGGTTTACCTCCAGGATACGCACCCAGTTAGGGGTCGCGATCATCACCAGGTAACGCTCGTATGTGTCCTTTAGCTCAATCAGATGGTAGATGTTGGGCGTGGGATAGACCGCAATCCAGTTGGGCAGCGGCGCAGCAAACTGCATGGGCAGCATGAAGCTGCCGCCGAAAGTGCCGCGCGCAAAAATGGCTGCTCCCTTTGCCTCGGGCAGTAGCTCGGTGGTCAGCCAAACCTCGATCTTGTCCAACGCCTCTTCGAGGTCAGCGAGGTCGTCGCCCTTCAGAACGCGTCGCAGGAGTCGGGCTCGGCTTTCGAGTGCTTCTCGCCAGCCGGTCTGCCCGTTTTCCAGGTTGAGATAGGCGCTGATAAAAGGTGCTTCCGATTCTTCCACATTGGCCAGCAGGGTGACGTGCTGTTTGAGTTCGTCGAGGTTGGTCAGGCGTGTCATATCAGTATCCTCTTGCGTTGGATCGGTTGATAAACTGCTCCAGCCTGAAATCAAACTTCAGCGGTAGACGGTAATGGCTCATCAATCAAGCCAGTGGAACGTTCACGTGCCCGGGAACGGGAAAGGCGCCGCTCCACGGTGCGGCTTGCCCGGTCGGAAGCGCGATCAATGGCGACATAGAGATCAGCCTCCACGTCTTCAACCACTACATCTGGTAATTGTTTCAGGATGATCTGGACATGGCAGCGCTTGTCCTCGCCGCCACGGGGGCCGTTGATGTCGGACAGGCGCACAACGATACGCTGCACATGCTCCCCGAAGCGGGCCTGCGTCAGGCGCAGTCGCCGCTGGACGTGGCTACGCAAGGCATCGGTCAATGAAAAATTCTGCGTTTGGATCTCGATCCGCATGATGTTCCCCTGTCATTAACATTGAATAATCAGCCTACGATCATTTTTTAACCAAAAAAAGTCGAATATAACTTCTATTCAGCTCGATATTTACGATGTATCCTCAGAACCATGGTTAATTACAAACACCTTCACTATTTCTGGATGGTTGCCCGAGAGGGGAGCATTGCTCGCGCCAGCGAGCGACTGCACCTCACCCCCCAGACCATCAGTGGTCAGTTGACACTGCTGGAGAAACAACTTGGTACCGCGTTGTTCACACGAGCCGGGCGTAATCTCAAACTCACCGAGGCTGGACGTTTGGTGCTGAGCTATGCGGAGGAAATTTTCTCTCTGGGCGGTGAACTGGAAGAGACCCTGCGCAACCTGCCTCAACGGCGCTCCATGGTCTTCCGGGTGGGTGTGGCGGATATGGTTCCGAAGTCCATTGCCTACCGATTGCTGGCACCGGCCCTGAACCTGACGGAACCCGTGCGCATCCACTGCCGGGAGGAAAATCTGGACATCCTGCTCGGCGAACTCGCCGTGCACCGGCTGGATCTGGTCATTGCCGATCGGCCGATGCCAGCCAATGTCAGCATACGGGGCTTTAGTCACCTGTTGGGTGAATGTGGCACCAGCTTCTTTGCCGCCTCAGAACCTGAAGAAGCACTGGCAAAGGACTTTCCCAATAGCCTCAACGGCGCGTCGATGCTGTTGCCCAGCGACAACACCGCAGTGCGCTCCGGCTTAGATAGCTGGTTTGATAGACAGCGTATTCACCCACGCATTGTTGCCGAATTTGACGACAGCGCATTAATGAAGGCCTTCGGCCAGGCGGGATCGGGCGTTTTCATCGGACCCGCGGTGATAGCGGACGAGATCGAGCGGCAATACAGGGTGAGCTGTATAGGTCAAACCGATGAGGTCACGGTGCGCTTTTATGCAATCTCGGTGGAACGAAAAATATCCCACCCAGCGGTGACCACTATTATGGAGTTGGCGCGGGAAGAGCTATTCCGCAGTACAAAACACAGCTAAGTAAATGTCATGGACTCACAAGGCAGTGTGATTTTTCGAAGACGCCGATTACGCATGTTTACGCGCCATATGCGTAATTACCCAAAGCATAGGTAACATAGTGCGATAGCGATACCACTACATAATAATTGCTCTTTGCTTCGTGTTATTTCTGCTTAGCCTATTAAGCAACTATTAGGAGAATGGATTCGATTAGCGCCTTCGGCCAAAAGGATACCTTCAGCAGGAACAGCCAAAGGTCTTATTGCGCGACAGAGCTGCCATCGACTCCAACGGGTCGTTTACGGGAATTCAGTTGGACAGTGCTTGTCCGATCAAGTCTGAGCTAACATAGCTTAGTATTATCCAACGTACGCTTCATACCATTCCATTGGGCTTAAAATGCTTTAATAAGTTTTACTTTCTAATTGCTTAATTCTAATCCGCCAACCTTCTGGTGGCCTATTAACTCTAACACTGGGTTGACGTTTTTCTTTTTGAATATCACCTTCAAAATATAGAGGGCAAAGATTAGCCCAACCTTATCGAAAAACCGCATCACTCCCCCAGCTATCGGCACAAAAAAACTGGATACCCTTCGGGGCGGGGTCGAGTGACATAATCGCTTCTTTGATGCTGCGATGAAACAGATAGGTGGAGGTAGATTCTCGCAATACAAAAATCAGACGTTTTTCCAGCGGAATCTCTTGCAGGATGTTTTCATCGAGCACTAACTTCTTGATATCGATCACACGCCCTCGTTTAGAGTAAGCGCAAATTGATTTATCTTTGTCCAGGCAGCTAATTTCATTGAATACATGCAACAGCCAGTAATGATAAATTTCATCCTCTACTGGAATATTCGCGGGAATCAGTTGGGTGCCATAGATAGCCATTGCTTCCAGCAGATTTTTAATCCGCTCACCCACTACTGGCTCGGGTAATTCGTGATAATCGACCATTTCAGGCTTGGCGGGCACCGGGGCACCTAGCCGCAGTTTGAGCGAACGATCAATGGGTAGCGGTACTCCTTTAGCCGCACTTCGCGCCAGAGGTCCGTATAAATCCTCACCATCGGCCCACTCCAGCAAAGGATAGTTATTGCTGCCGCCACTCTCAATAACAAAATACTCTTGATTAATCATGACTTATTCTCCAATTTCCAGTGCTTTATTCTTCGCACCAATCACTTGGTTTGATTGGGCGTGTGTAAGGTGATGTTTACGATCATGTGGGCAGGCTTTGTTAGGCTTGCCGGTAATGCTATTGACCCCGGAACAGCCGTTACCCCCGGCTTGGTAGTCTTTACCATCGGCGCTGATGGTCCAGCTAAAGCTATCAATATTGGCGAGAATTTCTTCACTGATTGCATCCAGTTCCTCTACGACTCCGGTAGGATCATCACAAAACTCGCCACGCTCAATGCCATCAGCCACCGTCTTGATTTTCTTTTTCACTGCTTTCGGGTATGGCAAATGCAGATCATCCGCCCAACCTTTGGAATGGTTGCCCCGATGCAGCGGCGCTTGAAGCTGACAGGCCAGCGCCATGGAATAGGGCAACATGACACCATTGTTTTTATGATTGATGTTGTAGCCGAATTGTTGACAGTAGTTGAACCACTTTTCGGCATCCACCGCTTCACTACAAATAACGTGATGGGCTTGCAGGGAAAATGGACCGCTGTGCCAGAGGTGATCTTCTTTATCACGGTCTTTGAATATTTTATTGGCCAGCATCATGCTGGAACCCATATTATTACCCGATTTCCGGGAAAATTCGTGTTCGGGTTGATCGCAATACGGGCAATTTTCTACCTCATCCTCAAAGGGGCCAGCAACAATCGGCGCGGGTTGGCTTTGCATGATGGGGGCAGGCGGGGCATTGCGGTTGTTGCCGGTGAATAGATCCGTATTGCGCACCACGGACTTGCCTTCAATTTTCACGTCGAAGGAGTAGCTTACCGGGTGGGCTTTGCCTTTGGTGGTGCCGGAGGCGAGTCCTTTGGCAGAACCCGCTTCATCACCCGTGGAGGTGCTGAATTCGGAAGAAGATAAACACGCCGGTACGCCATTAATCTTGGCGGACTTACTGCCTTTCGCCAGATCACTGCTTTTGGATATGTTGGGATAGGGAATCGGCACAATGGCACTCCCCACCGGGGTCTTACAAACATCGGGGCCGGTGATAATCTTACCGCCGCTTTTTTGGGTAACGGGGCTTAATCCATTCACCAGCGTATCATTTTTTGCCATTGATATTTTCCTTATGGATTCACCCCAGGCAATATGCTGCCTGGTTTTTTCCTTTTTAATTCCTTGGCGCTCGCATCACGACAAACTTAGTTGGCGGCAATAACGCAACTAAAATACAAACGGCGACTTCACCGACTCACCCCTGCTGTGATACGCGTCTTTAACTCTCGACGATGATTCAAAACGAGTAATATTTAAGCGCTTATTTACCTCTATAACAACCTGAAAATTATCCGGTGCATCATCTTTGAATCCGGTCTTATCATGAACGACTCGTTAAAGCCGCGGGTTATCACTCACCGGCCACTTTTAACCCGTGATTCTGTAGCCATTCTTTGGTTTTATTTGATAATAAAGCGGTAAAGCTAACTATTTTTCCCCGCCCGATACAAGAAAAAATCTTCTCTATTGGGAAAAGATTAATGGTATCAATCGCTGTCATGGGAGTGATAAAACATTGCCATGACAACACTACTGACACCCGCCTATCATCAACTCCTCACAGAAGGACTGGCGCGTTGGGTGCCTGCATTGATGATGTTGCTACATCATTATGATGGCATTGAACGCGCCTTGGAACCCAGCGAACACCCGCTTAAATATCTTGCCGGTGTGTTTAATCAATTACGAGACACCTCAATGGCGGATCGGGAACGAGGGTTTTTCGATGCCGTTGCCTCAATGCCTCTTTTTTACTATCGCGTTGCTGGGGATGGGCGGTCTTGGGAGCCAAGAACAGAGACATTGCAACAATTCGAGCAACACGTAAGCAACGTCGTTATCTGGCAGGAATGGACACCCCTATTTTCAAGAAATGAAATTATCCACTGGCTTAACGCGAGCCTACCGGTTAGCCGTGATGTTAAAATTCGCACGGCGTAAATCTGCACCACCGTACACGGATTGTTTACCCGTACTACTCCCGCTTGATCTCATTGGTCAACGATCTAAACAGGTCAAGACGATTCAACAATTGGCGGGGGTTCCCAAAGCCCATTGGAAGACGTTGTACTTGGACGCCCTGCTCGCCTTTGCAGGCTATGTGCAACAACTTCCGGCCTCTGAAGCACATCACCACCCGGGTGCTGGCGGTTTGTTGGATCATAGCCTTGAGGTGGTCATCCATGCGTTACGCATTCGTCGTGGTCACTTACTTCCTCAGGGGGCCGATGCCGAAGAGATTACTGCCAAAAAAGACTTATGGACATATGCCATCTTCAGTTCGGCACTCCTCCATGATGTGGGTAAACCGCTCATGGATCAGACCATCACGCTCTATGATAAAGGTGGTCATGATCTGGGAACATGGGATGCGCTCACCGCACCAATAGGCGGAGATGGCTGGTATCGCATTCGTTACCGTAAAGATCGACAGTATCGGCTTCATGAACGCGCCGCACTGTTGTTATCACGCCTCGTTCTACCTGCTCCCGCATTAACCTGGCTGGGGAGTGATCGTACCGTACTCGCAATATGGCTGGCAGCGATTAGTGGTGATTATGAAGATGCAGGGATTGTCGGTGAGATTATCCAGCAGGCCGATAGCCAATCAGTGGCTAAAAACTTAGGAGCCTTGGGGACAACAGCGCAGCTCCGTGGTGCCCGCATCCCCCTTCATGAGCGATTACTTACTGGCCTGCGTTATCTGCTCAAAGAGAATCAAATCCCGCTCAATCGTAACGGTGCGGCGGCATGGTTTGATGGTGAACAGCTATGGCTAGTCAGCAAACGCGGCATTGATGCGTTACGGGAACATCTCATTCAAGAAGGTCATGCGGGAATTCCAACCCGTAATGACCGGATCTTCGATGAGCTGCAACAGAATAATGTACTCATACCCAATGGGGATCGCTCGATCTGGAAGGTTGCCGTTTCCAATGAGGATTGGTCACACACTTTAACGTGTCTATGTTTTCCTGCGGCAAAATTATGGCCTGATCCAAACTCACGTCCTGAGGTATTTGGTGGTCAGGTAACACCTGTTGATGGAAGTACAGAACCGGACACTGAAACAGTTATACAAACACCAAGCAAAGAACGTAGTGCATCTAGTATGCCTGTGACACAAGACACTAGCACACCCAAAGCTGAAACAGCGCTTCAACCGACACCTGACGCTCAGCCCAGCTTTGACCCAGTAGCCTTTTTCTCAACATCCCAAGCGGATGAGCAACCACCTGAAACAACGACTACTGAGAATAGCCCTATCTCTGAAACAGCGAGCCACGAACCCCAAGTGGAAGAAGACGAAGATCCAGGCAAGCGCTTTCATGCATGGATTCATGATGGCCTGCTTAAAGATAAATTTGAAACAAACTCAGTTCATGCACGCATCCATCGCGTTGCAGAGGGCTTGTTGCTGGTCAGCCCTGGCATCTTCAAAGACTTCGATAGAGAAAACTGGCAACACGTCCAAAAACGTTTTCAAAAGCTGAAGCTACACCGCAAAACACCTCAGGGCACCAATATTTACACCTATCAAGTCACCGGCAAACGTAATAAGAGCCGCATCAAAGGCTTTTTGATCGAAGAGCCTGATGCTGTCTTTGAGGGTATATCACTTCCCTCACCCAATCCCCACTTAGCACTTGCAGAGGCGTTATAGATGTCTGCCGATGCCTTTGATAACCGCTTACGTCCTGTCGTTGAGTTTTTACCTGCGGCCTTCTTTCTCATTGGCGCGGCACATTTGGGATTAAAACCCGATACCTTCTTCCCCATATTACCCACCATCGCCACTGTCACCGCGATTGCATTTCTTGGGCTGGGGAGCTGGCGACTTTGGCAGGCTTGCGGTATCTGCCGTTACCAAAAACATCTACGGCGCTTACCGCGTTATGTTCTGGACGCCAAGGATGTTCCGCTCTCTTTCCATAAGCTGTTTTTAGGGCGCGGCTTCAAGTGGGATCAACGGCACACCCAACGATTGGTGGAATCACGCGACCCCAGTGCGCAGAAATATCTGCAACAAGGCGCATTTTACAATACCGCTCGTGCGCTAGAGATTAAGCTGGAACATTCTCGCACCATGGGCTGGCTACCCCGGATGACTAAACAAAATGTTTGGTGGAACCCAGTTCGCCCATTACCTCCCGTGGGCGGGTTCCCTCCGCTACATGGCGTAGGCACTGAAGATGAGTCCGATACCTGGATGGATATCGGGGAACGGGTTGGCCATAAGTTGGTATTGGGTACAACTCGTGTTGGTAAAACACGCTTGCTGGAGATATTGGTTAGTCAGGATATCCGACGCGGCGATATCGTCATTGTCTTCGATCCCAAAGGCGATCTCGATCTATTACGCCGTATGCATGGGGAAGCGAAACGTGCCGGTCGCTTGGATCAGTTCCATGTGTTTCATCTCGGCTTTCCTGATATCTCAGAGCGCTATAACCCGGTGGGTGATTTTTCCCGTATTACCGAAGTCGCCTCGCGTATTTCTACCCAGCTCCCCGCAGAGGGTAACAGTTCCGCATTTAGGGAGTTCGCTTGGCGGTTCACCAATATCGTTGCCAGGGCACTGGTAGGGCTTGGACGGCGACCCGATTACAACATCATCGCTCGCTACGTAACCAGTATTGAGCCGTTACTCACCGATTATTATCATCTATGGCTGGATAAAGAAGGCCCTGAAGACTGGCGGAGCGCAGTACAGCGTATCGAAGGGACGCTGAACGAGAAAAACCTCCCTATGGCGCTACGTGGGCGAGATTTTCACGCCATCGCGCTGACACGCTATGCCAAAGAGCACGGACTATTTGACCCTGTGGCCGATGGTCTGCGCAGTGCCTTTGAATACGATAAGACCTATTTCGATAAACTCACCGCCAGCCTGCTACCCCTTCTGGAAAAACTCACCACCGGCAGAATCGGTAAGCTGCTGTCACCCGAATATGACGATAGCACCGACCAACGCCCTATTCTGGATTGGATGTGCATTATCCGCGAACAAGGCATTGTCTATGTTGGGCTGGATGCGCTGACCGATGCCGAAGTTGCCGGTGCGGTAGGCAACTCCATGTTTGCCGACCTGACCTCCATTGCAGGCCAGCTCTACAAGCAAGGGGATACGCAAGGATTACCGGATCTCCCCGGCCACAAATCCGTACAAAAGACCATTCATGCCGACGAATTCAATGAGTTGATCGGCAATGAGTTCATCCCGCTTCTGAACAAAGCAGGCGGCGCTGGCTTTCAGGTCACGGCCTACACTCAGACTGCCAGTGATATCGAGGCCGGGATTGGCGATCTCGCCAAGGCTGGTCAAATCACTGGCAACCTCAACACGCTCATCATGCTACGGGTAAAAAACGAGATCACTGCTCGTGTGCTCACCGATCAAATCCCCAAGGCACGGATCTACACCAAGTTAGCGGCCTCCCAGGTCACCGATAATAATGACCCTGGCACCGATATCGATTTTGTCACCCGCAGCGAAGATCGTGTCACTGAGACAGAAATGGATATGCTCATGCCCGCCGATCTCATCCAGCTCCCCAAGGGACAAGCCTATGCCCTACTCGAAGGTGGTCAACTCTACAAGCTGAGGTTGCCACTGCCAGGTAATGACCCGATGTTACCCAAAGACATGGATGAGATTCGCCATGAGCGGCTTACCTACTATGGGGCCGAGAATGCCTAACCAGCGCCGTCTCACGGGCCTACTGTGGCTTTTAGCGTGGTTGGTCATTATTGCGCTACTCGTGCTGGTTGTGGATTTATTCTGCGTATTTGTGCTGTGGTCACCGAATGGCGTACAGCACTTAGAAAATGTCTTACATACAGAGATTGCGTTACTAGGATTGAGCCAATCTGACACCCATTTTCTCGCGGGGATTATTCGATCATTCTACGACATGGTATTTGTATCAAGTGGTATCGATGGGATGATGCGTAATGCCGCCAGTTTGCCCTCTAGCGATACTAGCCAACAGTCAGCCGTTGATTTCACTGACACCTTACGCCCTGCTATCGAAACCGCCATGCTTGGCCTGCAACTGTTTGCTTTGCGTGTTGGGGTACTTCTGCTCTCACTGCCATTTCTAGTTATCGTCACTCTGGCAGCATTGGCAGATGGGTTTGTCGGTTGGTTTCTACGTCGAACAGGTGGAGAACGAGAATCAGGCTTTATCTACCATCGGGCAAAACGCAGCTTAGCGTGGTCATTTGTCTCACTGTGGGCTATTTATCTCATCCCGCCAACCCCAATCGATCCCGTCTACATCATTCCACCATTTTTGCTTATCGCGGGGATCGCTACACGGCTACATGTGTCGTTCTTCAAAAAGTATCTCTAACGATACACAGAAAAACCTTTAAAAAAGCGACTCTCAGGGGAAGTTATCCGGGGAGTTAAATATGATAGGCCGAACTAGAATGGCCTTATCTTTAGGAAAAATTGATAGACAAAAAGATGTTCCTTAACACTGACCATTTTTTCTTATGTTCTGGAAGACACTATGCCTGAGCAACAATCAATCCGAATTGAAAGAAAGCCAGAAGTGCTAAATCGAACCGGGATAAGTAACGCCACCCTTTATCGACGAATCAGCGAAGGCTTGTTTCCTCCAGGGATATCCCTTGGTAATCGCTCGTCTGTAGGCTGGTTAGCCCATGAAGTGGATACGATGTTAAATGCTTTTGCCTCGGGAAAAACGACAGAGGAACTTCAAGCCGTAGTCAAAACTCTTATTGAAAGGCGGCAGACTCTAGCCACATAATTGACACTTAGCTTCCACAAGCAAAGAATCCAGATGATCCGCCCATATCTGCAACCACTCCCGACACTCCGCCTCATACCGGTGCAGATCATAAGTTCCCTCAATTCCTTTTCGTGAATGCCCCAATACCGCTTCAGCCACTTCGCTAGGACATCGCAGGCGCGATAAACCTGTCCTGACAGTTCTGCGCAGATCATGAGGTGTCCAGGCAGCAAGATCTACCATCCTGTCACTTTGCCTCATACGCCAAGCCTGCTCAGTAAGTTGCTTTTGCTGTATTGGCAAGCGCGTTTTCTGAGATGGAAACAAATAATCACCTGTCGTCAGGCGAAGCGTGGTTAAGAACTCAACCGCTTGCTGGGGTAATTGTACATAGCGCTCTACCTCTGTCTTGCTCTCCCTGATATGAAAGGTCTGTTTCTCTAGGTCGATGTCCTGCCAAGCAGCATTGCATACTTCACCAGTTCGACATCCTGTCCAGAGGGCAAATCGAAGTACATTTTTCTGTGTAGTGGTGTAACCAGAGCCCGGTAACCATTGCAGCAACGTCACCAACTCGGCATCAGAGAGAACTCTTTTTCCTCGTTGATGGGTAAGTTTCACCTTGGCCTGTTTGAGGCTTGATTTAGCAAGGAGTGCTGGATTTGCAAATTCATCTGAAAAATAGCCCAGCCCAATAGCGAATTCGTAGGCAGCACTAAACTCCCTCAATACATTTCCTGCTTGAACATTCGCTCCACGTTGAATAATCGCCATGATCATATCAACAACAGCCTTTCGCGTAATAGCCTTTGCAGGCATCTCTCCCAACTTGGGGATCACATCGCCATAGAGCGTTCTGCGCGTCTCTGACTGGCCCTTTGGCTTCCGCGCACCGACAATGATCTGCCCGTTTGGGGATTTCCGGTCTTCAATATATTGAGTCAGGTAGAGTTCCACCAAGCTCTCCACGGTGAACAGTGCCTCGTCCTGCTCCTTTTTTTGGGCCAGCTCCAGCTCCTTTTCCTGCCTTTGCTGCTCCTTTAGCTCGGTTGCCGGACATCGCCCCTGACGCCGGGTTTGCTTTAGCTCCTGGAGTTTCAATCTCGCTTCAGCCAGGGAGACTTCAGGGAAGTTACCGATTTTTAACTGAACAAGCTTTGAGGAGATTGGACTTGTATAGCGATAGAAGAAGGTTTTCACCCCAGTAGCACCACACGTCACTCGCAAACCTGCGTTTTCACCGGTGTCAGCCTTGTCTTTATCACCTGATTTCATCACTTTTACTGTTCTGGCAGATAGAGGTTTGGTACTCTGTGCTGTTGCCATGGGCATCCTCTTAAATTGATTTCAATTTGTCCGACACAACGGAAAAAGTGTAGGTTGTAAGCGTCCACGAAATTTACACCAGAACAACCTACACTTCAACCTACACTTTTTTGTGAGATTGGATGATATTTCATGAGATTCGATGAGACTTTAAGAGACAGACAAAAA